>Ga0187846_10000089_pt1 | contig 52988 bp, 51 predicted proteins | sample TC_taG_FD_161473 | JGI IMG/M metagenome (GOLD analysis project Ga0187846, IMG submission 161473) | Biofilm microbial communities from the roof of an iron ore cave, State of Minas Gerais, Brazil - TC_06 Biofilm (v2) | ecosystem: Environmental > Terrestrial > Deep subsurface > Cave > Wall biofilm... | reverse complement strand
CGCTGCAGAGAAAAGTCGCAGATGTATTGGACACGGCTGCCCTCGGCTATGCCTACGACCGTTATCTCGATCGCCCGCCCGGCAGCGTGCCGTTTCGGCCCGCAGTCGGATTGCGTTTTACGACGCATGCCGCTCTCCGTGAGTCATCGGGCCAGGTCACTCTCGACAGCGTGCCCACGATCGTGCAGCTGACCGCTGGCGGCGAAAGCACGTATTTCGGGCGCTTGCGGGCAGCTTCGACGGCTCGTCGGCCATTCTATTTGCGCATCACCGGTGTGCGCATCGCCCGGCAGCCCGGCGTGTCCTACGAGGTCCATCTGGACCCCGCTCCGCTCGCCCCCCGGCCTGACCGCACCAGCCGCTCCTACGTCGGGACGATCAATGTCTTCGGCGCCATCGTGCACGGCACCCACCCCGGGCCGGGACCGGCGCCTTACATCAACCCACGCAACTACAGTTTCGTGATCACCAATCTGGTGCGGGATCTGCTACAGGCCGGGCGGCTGATCGCGCCCCCCAATGCCTTGTTGGTTCCAACCGGCACGCTGCGACCCGGCGCGGCGCCGACCATCGACAACATCTCGCTGTTGTCGTCGTGATCGTGCTCGTGCTTCTCTATCATTCAACATTCGAGCTCGGCCCTCGCCGGCGCTGCTCCCCGTCGGAAATCAGCCAGTAAAGCCCACCCAAAGAGAGCGCAAGACCACCCAGTCCAAGCAGGGTCTCCACGCTCGCAGTCGCGTAATCCAGCAGAACGAGCTTCCGAGCGAGCACGATGATCGTAATGAGTACCACGATACGTACTTGAATGGCGCCCGATCTTTGCCGTATCGCCAAGACGATCGAGTGATTAAACTCCACCAGGATTATGACGGTCAGAATCAAGCCAAAAGTATCCTGTAGCGCGCCGGTTTGCATGAACGTTGTCCCCGAACGAAAATCGTTGGCCAACGTAATGATTGCTAGAATTAAGCAGTATATGATAATTATCATGATAATAAATACTAGTATACCCAAAATCGTCTTCTCAAACCACTCGTATGGTGTGCGGTCTCTCGCCAGTTTCTTAAACAGGTCAAAGAGAAACATGGGTGCCTCCGTTTACCGAATTGGGGTGAACCATAGTCGAGGCAGTGTCATGCCTATACGACGACACAAAAATTACGGCAGGCATTCGGCACCGGACGTCCGGTACACTGGACTCGGCGACAGCCGTCGCCCATGCTCGCCCCCAATGGTTTCGTGAACAGTTTCAAATCTCGCTTGGAGGCAAAGATGATGAAAACGTATTTGAAGCGGCCGGCAGCGCAGGCGCGGGCCTATTCGCAGGCGGTCGTTACCGAAGGCGGCAAGGTGGTTTGGCTGGCCGGACAGACCACGGCCGAGGACTCGTCAGGGAACTCGCTCGCCGGCGATTTTGACGGCCAGGTGCGCGAAGTGTTTTCTCGGTTGGGGAAGACGCTCGAAGATGCCGGCGGCGCGCTCGCCGATATGGTGACGATGACTGTCTTCATCACCGATGCGCGATTTGGCGACCGCTTTACGCAGCTGCGCAAAGGGATCTTCGGCGACAATTTTCCGGTGAGCGCGCTGATCACCGTCGCCGGTCTCGCGCGCCCGGAATTACTCGTCGAAGTTCAGGGTGTGGCAGTGATCGGCTGAGCCACTGATGACCGACGGATCGCACCGGATCTTTCTGGTCGCGCGACGGCACTCCGACCGCCCGGGCACCGTGGTTGATCTGTGTCAAGATAGCGCGGGACGTGATAGGCTAGCCTCCGAACAGATCAGTAGGGAGGCGGTCTGATGCGTGCCATGGACGTCATGACGACCAACGTAATCACAGTCGAGCCCAACACCTCGGTGCAGGAGCTGGCGACGCTCCTTTCCGACCGCGGAATCAGCGGGGTCCCGGTCGTCGATAGGGACAACCGTCTAGTCGGCGTTGTCACTGAGGGCGACCTCCTCCATCGTGCCGAAACGGGGACCGAGCGACGGATCCAGCGCCGGCGCTCGCGCTGGCTTGACACGTTTGCCTCCGATCAGGAGGCGGCTCGCGATTATGTCAAAGCGCACGGCCGCATAGTGCGCGAGATCATGACGCCTGACGTCATCTCGGTCAGCGACACGACCGAACTCGCTGACATTGCCACCTTGCTCGAGACAAAGCGGATCAAGCGCGTTCCGGTCCTTCGCGACGGCAAGCTGGTCGGTATCGTCAGCCGGGCAAATCTCGTGCGGGCTTTGGCGATGACAAAGAGCGAACCGGCGATCGAAGCCGACAGCGACGACCGCACGATCCGTCAAAAGCTGATCACCGAATTGACGGGACAAGAGTGGGTTCACATGTGGGCAGCTGATATCATCGTCAGAGACCGGGTCGTGCATCTCTGGTTCTCCGACGACCGCTCCGAAGAGGAGAGGCAAGCGGTGCGCGTCGCCGCCGAGAACATCCCTGGGGTGCGCCAGGTCCAAGAGCACATCGTGCCTGCCCCCGTATTCCCGGCGTTCTAGCAATCAGGCGACCACAAGGCGGGTCTTGGTTCAAGGAGGCCCGCCTCAGACTGCTTCTCTTACGCGCGCCGCTGCACGCACCGCAGAAAATCGATGAAGATTGCTGCCAGGAGGCCTTCCTTGGCATTCCAATCTTCCAAGGCGACGTCGAGGTCGGGGCGATCCTCGGTCAGCACCTCGTGATACTCGGCATCGGGCATAAGACGATGGGCAATTTGGCCGGGCTCGCGGGGATGCGTCCGATCGTTGCCTGGGATGATGCAGGCGGGCATGGTCAACGAGCGCAGCTCGGCCGGGCTGATGCCAATGATTGGATGATTAGCTCCCTCGTTGAAGGCCCGACGCCAGGTGTTCATGACCCCGATGAAGCGTTCCACACCCATCGACATTAGCCGGTCGCGGTTGGCGGGGTTGCTCGCGATCAGCTCGGCGAAATGTTCGGTGCGGCAGACCGCTTCCATGCCGCCTCGCTCCGCCGCTTCGATGAACTGAGTGTAGTAGTTATGGACCAGGCGCCCGGCGGCAAAGGCGCCGCCGGTGACCCGCCACAGCAAGAGACCGCGCACATCGGCGGGATGACGTAGCGCTACCAACAGCGCCAACCGGCAGCCCGACGAGCTGCCGCCGATGAACGCGGGCAACGCATCCAGTTGCAGTAGAAGCTCGTGGAGGTCGGCGGCCCACACTTCGTTTTCGGAACTCCCACCATCAAACGAAATGCCCGAAGCGCCGCAATTGCGCCGGTCGTTGACCAACACGCGATTGCCGGCCTCAGCGATCTTTTGCCCGAGCGGCTTTACCCCTTCCAGACCGCGCCGCCCGCCGGGCTGCAGCGCAACCCAAGGGCCCCGCTCACCAAGCACCTGGTAATTGATTTCGACACCGCGGACTGTCGCGATGGGCATGGCTCTCCTCCATGGTCGAGATTGCGCAATTATGCGATCCTAGCCGACATCGATCGGTGCAGCGAGGAATCGAGTTGGCGGCGGCATGATGCGCGAAGAGCTGATTTTCGTGGCGACCTGCGACATCTCGGGCTTGGCGCGAGGCAAGGGGTTCCCGGCACGCGAGCTGCCGCTGCGTCTGACCAAGGGGGTGGGTTGGACGGGGAGCAATTTGATGATGTCGCCGTTCGGGCCGATCTGGGACACGCCGTTCGGCACCGCCGGGGATTTTATGATCGTGCCCGACCCCGCCGCCGAAGTGCGGGTAGATTTTGCCGACGGGTCGGCGATCGAGCATTTCTTTCTCGGGAACATCTGCAATACCGACGGCACCGCCTGGGAGTGCTGTCCGCGCGACTTTCTGCGCCGGGCAGTGCGACAACTCGAAGAGGTCGCGAGCCTTCGCGTGATCGCCGCGTTCGAGCAGGAATTCGTCTACACCGGCACATCCGACCGCCCGGGTGACGCCTACGCCCTTGGCGCCTTTCGTCGCCAGGGCACGTTTGGCGAGAGTTTCATCGCGGCGCTGCGGGCGGCCGGGGTGGTTCCAGATACCTTTCTCGCCGAGTATGGCCCGCGCCAGTTCGAAGTGACAGTGATGCCGCAACCCGCGGTTACGGCGGCCGATCACGCGGTAATCACCCGCGAGATGGCGCGCGCTACGGCGCATCGGCTGGGGCACCGGGTGATTTTTTCACCGAAGCCCGACCCCGATCTCGTCGGCAACGGCGTTCATATTCACATGAGTTTGGTCGAAGCCGCGGGACGACCGGCGACCCATTCGCCCGGCGAGCCGATGGATCTCAGCAAGCCGGCGCAGCATTTTTTCGCAGGGGTCTTGCACCACATGCCGGCGATCTGCGCGATTACCGCCCCCTCACCGGTCTCGTACCTGCGCCTCGTGCCCAATGCTTGGGCGCCGACGGTGATCGATCTGGTGCGCCAGGATCGCGGCGCCAGCCTGCGGATCTGCCCGGTCTTCGCCGCCGCGACGCCTGACGAGGTGATGCACCAGTTCCATGTCGAATTCCGCCCGACCGATGCTGCGGCAAGCCCTTATCTCGCATTGGGCGCCGTGATTTTTGCGGGGGCCGACGGAATTCGTCGGGCGTTGCCATTGCCGGCCACAAGCGGCACTCCGCCGTCGCTGCCGCGGTCGCTTCCGGAGGCGCTCGACCGGCTGGCAGCCAGCGAGACCGTTGCCGGCTGGTTCGGCCCCACCCATTGCGACGCCTATCTGCGCTTCAAGCGCGTCGAGGCCGAAAAGGTGGCGGGGCTTTCGCCCGCGGAGCTTTGCGCCCGCTATGCCGAGGTTTACTGAGAATGACGCAAACACGCCAATCGACCTCACGCGTGCTTCGAGACGTGCCCTTAGGGCGCTGCTCAGCATGAGGGAATGTCCTCACCCTGAGGAGGCCGTCCCTTCGAGACGCCGCCTGTGGCGGCTCCTCAGGATAAGGCGGCCGTCTCGAAGGGCACACGGCGCTGGTCCAACCTTTGAGCCGGAATGAATACCGAACCCCTACTCGACGATGGCGAACCCAACCCGGTGAGTTTTGACAACGAAACCGGCCAATCGGTCTTTTTTCTGACCTGCGACCATGCCGGCCGGGCCATTCCGTGCCGGCTGGATGGCCTCGGCCTGCCGGAGCACGAGACCTGGCGTCACATTGCCTGGGACATCGGCATTGCTGCAGTCGCGCGCAAACTGTCGCGCCTGTTGGACGCAGCGGTGATCCTGCAGACCTATTCGCGACTGGTAATCGACTGCAACCGCGACCCCAAGGCGCCGAGCTCAATCCCGGAGATCAGCGAGACGACCGAGATTCCGGGCAATTCGGGCTTGACTGACACTGCACGCACGGCGCGGATCAATGCAGTATTCCGCCCTTATCACGACACGATCGCCGCAGCGCTCGACCGGCGAAAAGCGGCGGGCCGTGCTTCCGTGCTGGTGGCATTGCACAGCTTCACCCCGGTCTTCAAAGGCGTAGCTCGTCCCTGGCATGCAGCAGTTCTCTATGACCGCGACGCGCGCCTCGCCCGCTCCCTATTTGAATTGCTGAGCGCTGAAGAGGGTCTCGTCGTAGGTGATAACGAGCCTTACCGCGTTACTGATCTGACCGACTATACCGTCCCGGTGCATGGCGAGCGGCGCGGCCTGCCATATGTCGAGATCGAGATCCGCCAAGACCAGATCGCCGAACCGTCGGGTCAGCGAGACTGGGCCGAGCGTCTGGCGCGGCTGTTGCCGGTCGCGTACGCGGAGTTTCTGCGCCGATGACCATACCGAGCCGTGAAGTACCAATCGATCCGGCCCATTCCGCGCTGCTGATCGTCGATGTCCAGAATTACTGCGCGCTTCCCGACGGCGCCGGCTCGCACACTCTCGACGCAGGGCACCGCCATTATCTGTTCGGCAGCCTGCGCGAAACCGTGATTCCCAATCTGCGGCTTCTGCAGTCCGCCTGTCGTCGTGCGCATATCGAGGTCGTCTACGCGGCAGTCGAGAACATGACCCGGGACGGCCGTGACCGCAGCCTCGACTACAAGATCTCGGGGATCGACGTGCCGCGCGGCTCGTGGGACGCGCAGGTCATCGACGAGGTGGCGCCGTTAGAGGACGAAATGGTCTTCCGCAAGACCTCGAGCAGCGTCTTCATCTCGACCAATATCGATTATGTATTGCGCAATCTCGGGGTGCGCTCGCTGATCATCGCCGGAATAATGACCGACCAGTGTGTCGAGAGCGCGGTGCGGGACGCCTGCGACCTCGGCTATCTCGTTACCCTCGTTACCGATGCCTGCACCACCACCAGCGCCGAACGCCACGAGCATTCGCTGATCGGCATTCGCGGCTATTGCCGTCAGCGCCAGACGAAAGAGCTCGCCGCCGAGATCGCCGGCGCGACTAACTCAGCTAATAAGGGCGATCGCCGTTGACGGTGACGCGGTGCATGACGCGCCGCTGGCCATGGTAATCGTTGATCGCGTAGTGCTGGACGCAGCGGTTGTCCCAAAAGGCGATTGCGTTGGCGCTCCAGCGAAAGCGGCAGGTGAATTCGGGTCGCACCAAGTGGCGATAGAGATATTCGAGCAGCGGCGCGCTCTCCTCTTCGCTCATTTCGCTGAAGCGGATTGTAAAGGTGTTGTTGACGAACAGTCCCTTGCGTCCGGTCTCGGGATGCGTGCGTATGACGGGATGCTCGACTTCGGCTTGCGCCGAGTTGCTGCGCCGGATTTCCATCGAGCGCTGTGTAGGAAACCAATCCGATTTCGCGCCATAGGGACGACGCGCGCTGTGCACGGCGGTCATGCCATCGAGCATGCGCCTCATCCCGTCGGAGAGCGTGTCGTAGGCCATATACATATTGGCAAACAGCGTATCACCCCCGAAATCGGGGACCTCGCGGGCATACAGGATCGAACCCAGCGACGGCTCTTCGAGGTAAGTTACGTCCGAATGCCACGCGCCCCCGAAATTGCTGCCGCGATCGCCGGGCTCCTTTCTGACCTCGATGATTTCCGGGTAGTCTCTCATGCCGCCGACAAACTCATGGATATTCAAGCTGCCGAAGCGGCGGCCAAAAGCCAGATGCTGCTCGGGCGTCAGATGCTGGTCGCGGAAAAAGATCACCTGATGGTCGAGCAGGGCGCGGCGGATCTCGGCAATCACAATATCGTCCAGCGGTTCGCCTAGATCAACCCCTGCGACCTCGGCGCCGAGCGCTCCCGCAACGCGGCGCACATCCAATGTTTGATGGCTCATCCTGCTCCCTCTCCACGAACTAATACGACCGCGGCATGCCCAACACGTGCTGGCCGATATAGGCGAGGATCAAGTTGGTCGAGATCGGCGCGGTCTGGTAGAGCCGCGCCTCGCGCCATTTGCGCTCGATGTCGTATTCCCGGGCAAAGGCAAAGCCGCCATAAGCCGAGAATGTCGCCTCGGCGGCGTGCCAGGTCGCCTCGGAGGCGAGCAGCTTCGCCATATTTGCGTCGGCACCGCACTCCTGGCCGGCGTCGAACAAAGCCGCGGCACGACGGCAGATCATGTCGGCCGCTTCGAGCTCGGCATAGGCGCGCGCCAGCGGGAACTGCACCCCCTGGTTCTGGCCGATCGGCCGGTCGAAGACGACGCGCTCCTTGGCGTATTCGATGCCCTTATTGAGCAGCCAGCGGCCGTCGCCGATGCATTCCTGGGCGACCAGAATGCGCTCGGCGTTCATCCCGTCGAGGATGTAGCGGAAGCCCCTGCCCTCCTCGCCGATCAAATTCTCCGGCGGCACCTGGAGATTGTCGAAGAACACCTCGGTGGTGTTGTGGTTGATCATCGCCTCGATCGGCCGGATCTCGACACCATGGCCGAGGTTCTCGCGCAGATCGACGAGGAACACCGAGAGACCGTCAGTGCGCCGCTTGACCTCGTCGACCGGCGTGGTACGCGCCAAGAGCAGCATCAGGTCGGAGTGCCTGGCGCGCGAGGTCCATACCTTCTGCCCGTTGATCGCATAGTGGTTGCCTTGGCGAACTGCCCGGGTCTTCAGCTTTGTCGTATCCGAGCCGGTGGTCGGCTCGGTCACCCCGAAAGCCTGAAGCCGCAGCTCCCCTGACGCGATCTTTGGTAGGTAGCGCTGCTTCTGCTCCTCGCTGCCGTGCCGCAGCAAAGTACCCATGATGTACATCTGGGCGTGACCTTGGCTCGCGGTGCAGCCGGATGCGTTGATCTCCTCGAGGATCACCGCCGCCGCTCGCAACGGCAGTCCCGATCCGCCGTATTCCTCGGGGATCAGCGAAGCGAGAAACCCGCCCTCGGTCAGCTCGGCGATGAACTCGGTCGGGTAGGCCTGCTCCGACTCCAATTTGCGCCAATAATCGCCGGGGTAGCGCTCGCAGATCTTGTGCACCGATTCGCGCAGCTCGGGATAATCGTCGCCGAGGGCGACCATGGTCGGCAGCTCGCTCACCCTGCCCTCCTCCTTCCGCGGATTGGGTCAAGATAGCTGCGCCGCGTAAGTTTTGCACCACCAAGGCATGGAAGACAAAGCGGCATCTGTCTGCTCGGATGCGATAATCACGATCCCAAAATTGCCAAATTCATATGACAGATTTTCGGCCGGTGACAGCGCCGGGAACCAAAGCCGGATCAGAAGACAGTTTCAACCTGAAGAAGAGTTTTTGCTGCAGATTTGCTGCAGATGCAGCAACCTGTAACAAACGACTCAACCATCTATTGCAGAAGCCCAGTACCCGAAAGCCCAAAGCCTGCTTCTGTGGTAATCAGGAGGGCCAAGATAAGGAGGTTTGATGTCGAGCACCCGCCCGCTTTCCGGTCTCACCGTGATCGAAGTCGGTCACAGCGTTGCGGCACCTTATGCCGGGATGATCCTCGGCGAGCTCGGCGCCGAGGTCATCAAGGTCGAGAACCCGAAAGGGGGCGACCCCTGCCGCGGTTGGGGCCCGCCTTTCACCGAGGACACCGCGACCGCTTTTCATGCCTTCAACCGGGCCAAGCGCGGCATCACGATCGACCTCGCCGACCGGGCTCAGGTTGATAGCCTGCGGGCGATGATCCGCGACCGGGCTGACGTGCTGATCCATAATCTCAAATACGGTACGCTCGATCGCTACGGGCTATCAGCCGAGTTGCTCACGGCCGAGAAGCCGAGCCTCGTCTGGTGTAATCTCGGGGCGTTCGGGTCGACCGGGCCGTTGCGCGACCGGCCCGGTTACGATCCGATGATGCAGGCGTATGGCGGGCTGATGAGCCTGTTGGGCGAGGAGGGGCGGCCGCCGGTCCGGGTCGGCGTCTCGATCATCGACATCGCCACCGGGATGTGGTCGGTGATCGGCATCCTCGCGGCCCTGCAGGAGCGCCAGCGCACCGGCCGTGGCGGGGTGGTCGACACCTCGCTCTATGAGACGACGCTCGCCTGGATGACCCTGCCGATCTCGGCCTATCTCGCTAACAGCGAAATCCCGACGCGGCACGGTTCGGGCATCGAACAGATCGTGCCCTACCAAGCATTTGAGACCGCCGACGGTTTCATGATGGTGGCCGCCGGCAACGACAATTTATTTCGTCGGCTGTGCGCCGCGATCGGCCGGCCGGGTCTCGCAGAGGAATCAAGGTTTCGCACCAATGCCGAGCGCGTCGTCAATCGCAGAGAGCTGGTCCCGATCTTGACCGACATCTTCCGGACGGCGGCAATGGCGGTATGGGCCGATCTTCTCGATGCCGCCGGCATTCCGAACAGCCCGATTCAGACCCTCGACAAGGTGGTCAGCGATGCGCAAACAGCGGCGCTCGGCATCATTCAGCAGTGGGCGGGAAGCCCTGCCCTGTCGTTGGTTGGGATGCCGTTGTCCTTCGACGGCGCCCGCCCAGCCTTTGCCAAGCCGGCGCCTCGGCTCGGCGAGGACAATGCCGAGATTTGCGACCGGACCCGATGACTTGCCCGCAGCGAGGTTTTCTCGCCGTCTCTTTGGGGGTGGCGCTGGCCGCGTGTGCTCAGCTCGAGCCACGGCAACCTACGGCTGATGCACCCCTCGTCCAAGTTCGCGGGGATTCCTTGCCTCGGTTTGTCACCTTTGTCGGCCCGAAAGCCCAGCATGCGCCGCCCTTTCTCGGCATCCCGGAGACAAATTTCTATTGTCTGCGCAGCTTTGTCGACCGCCGGACCGGCGAGACCGCACACCAGCTCTATGTCAGCGACAGCTATATCGGCTCCGAGCGCGGCTGGAACGCGGCCCAAGTCGGCGCCGGCGCTCCGTTGCCCTTTGTCCCGATCGGTCGCGACGAGATCAGCTGCGACGCAGGCTGCTCCTATGTCGAGGAATTTGCCGCTAACCTGCCGGAGAGCACGTTGCGGGCGAGCCCCGACGGGCTCACGGTCACCTTCATGTCGCGTTCGGGCGACAAGAAGACGATCGTTGTTCCGGGCGAGCGGATCAGCGCCCAGCTCGCGGCGGTCGACGCAAGACGCACTCTCGCGCAACCGGCTGCTGTGGGTGCCCAGCCCGTTGCGGCGGAATGATCAGCAGCACACTAAATGAGATACATTGACGGCACACGGTCAGGAGGAGGCCGGGCATGAAATTCGGACTGTTCGGCGGGGCGCGCGCACGCGGCGGCCCGGCCGGCGACAGCTACGCTTATCACGACTTCATCAACTACGTGGTAGAGGCCGAGCGGCTCGGCTTTTCGAGCGTCTTTCTGGTCGAGCACCATTTCACCGGCTTTGGCCAGGTCTCGGCATCGATGAGCCTGCTGAGCTACCTCGCGGCGCGCACTGAGCGCATTCGCCTCGGCACCGCCGTCGTCGTATTGCCCTGGCACAACCCGATCCTCGTCGCCGAGCAGGCAGCCACACTCGATCTCTTGTCGAACGGCCGGCTGGATTTTGGTGTCGGCAAGGGTTACCGCAGCTACGAGTTTTCGGGGTTCTGCATCGCGCCCGAGGAGGCGACCGAACGCTTCGATGAAGCAATGGAGGTGATCCGCAAGGCGTGGACATCGCAGGGCCGGTTCTCCTATCACGGCAAGCGATGGCGGTTCGACAACGTCGTGGTCGAGCCGAGCCCGATCCAGCAGCCGCATCCGCCGTTCTGGCTCGGCGCCGGCAGCGCCGAGTCGATCCGCCGTGCCGCGCGCGAAGGATACAATCTGCTGCTCGACCAGATTGCACCCACCGATCTGATCATCGACCGTGTCGCGACGTTCCGTCAGGAATGCGAGCGGGTCGGCCGGCATTACGACCCGACGATGGTCGGCGTGACCCGTGGGCTGCAGATCGTGCACAATGAAGAGGAACGCAAACGAGCCATCGTCACCCGGCGGAATGTTTTGAAGAACATCGGCGATCTTGCCCGCGGCCCGGGTGCGGAGCGGTACGCGCACATCAAGGAGGACGAAGAGTCGTTCGTGCTCGATGACGCCCCGTTGCTTGGCACTCCGGAAGAGATTATTGCGCGCTTGAAGCGTCTCGAGGCGGGGGGAGTCGAGAATGTGCTGTTCGCGGCCCCGGGTGCTTCGGTCGCCGGTCTGCGCACCTTCGCCGAAGAGATCATGCCGGCTTTCGACCGCGAACCGATGGCCCTCGCGCAGGTCTAGGGAGAAAGCGACGATGCACGTGCGGGCGGCAACCGAACCGGCGGCGGCAGGTCAGCGGCAAACCGCGCTCGCCGACTTGCCGGAATGGGACCTTTCCGACCTCTATCCCGGTCGCGACAGCGAGGCGCTGACTCGGGATCTCACAAGGCTCGCCGATGACGCCGAAGCCTTTCGAGCACGCTATCAGGAACGCCTTGCCGAGCTGTCTGGCGCTGCGCTCGGCGCCGCGATCGAAATCTACGAACAGCTGCAGGAGCAGAGCGGGCGGATCATCAGCTACGCCTCGTTGGTTCATGCCGGTAATCTCGCCGACCCGGAAATCGGCCGCTTCTTTCAGACGATGCAGGAGCGGATCAACGCAGTTTCGACAACGCTTCTATTCTTCACCCTCGAGCTCAATCGCATCGACGACGCCTATCTCGAGGCGAAGCAGGCCGATCCGGCGCTGGCGCGTTATAGCCCTTGGCTGCGCGACACTCGCGCCTTCCGGCCATACCAGCTCTCGGACGAAATCGAGAAGCTGCTGCTCGAGAAACACATTGCCGGCAGCGCTGCCTGGATGAGGCTCTTCGACGAGACCATTGCCGATCTCAGATTCCCGATCGGGGACAAGGAACTGACCGAAGCCGAGGCGCTCGACCTGTTGTCCGACCGCGATCCGGAAATTCGCCGCGAGGCGGCGCTCGCGATCGGCGAGGTCTTGGGCAAGCACTCAAGGACCTTCGCGCTGATTAACAACACACTGGTCAAGGACAAGGAGATCGAGGACCGATGGCGGGGTTTTGCGCGTCCGATCTCCGCGCGCAACCTGGCGAACTTCGTCGAAGACGACGTCGTCGACGCGCTGATCGCAGCGGTGCGCGGCAGCTATCCGCGCTTGGCGCATCGGTATTACAAGCTCAAGGCCGGTTGGTTCGGGGTCGAGGCACTGCCGTTCTGGGACCGCAATGCGCCGCTGCCCGAGGACGAGGACCGCCAAATACCTTGGCGCGAGGCCGAGGAGACCATACTGTCGGCGTACAACGCGTTTTCGCCCGAGCTCGCCGACATCGGAGGGCGCTTCTTCGCCGGGCGTTGGATCGACGCGCCGGTCCGGCCCGGCAAGGCCTCGGGCGCCTTCGCACATCCGACGGTGCCGAGCTCACATCCCTATCTGCTGCTCAATTATCAGGGCCGGGTGCGCGATGTGATGACTCTAGCGCACGAGCTCGGCCACGGCGTCCACCAAGTGCTCGCCGCCCCGCAGGGCTACCTGATGGCGGATACGCCGTTGACTCTCGCCGAGACGGCTTCGGTTTTTGGCGAAATGCTTACCTTCCGCTCATTGCTCGCGCGTGAAACCGACCCCAAGCGGCGCAAGGTCATGCTTGCCGCCAAGGTCGAAGACATGCTGAACACGGTGATCCGCCAAATCGCCTTCGCGAGCTTTGAGATCAAGGTTCACGACGAGCGTCGCCAAGCCGAGCTGACCCCCGACAGGCTCGGCGAGATTTGGCTCGCGGTTCAGCGCGAAAGCCTCGGGCCGGCGCTGCGTCTCGACGACCCTTACCGCTATTACTGGACCTATATTCCGCACTTCATTCATACCCCGTTCTACGTCTATGCCTATGCGTTCGGGGATTGCCTAGTGAACTCGCTCTACGCGGTCTACCAAGACGCCCATCAGGGCTTCGCCGAGAAGTATCTGCAGCTATTGCGGGCGGGCGGCACGTTACGGCACCGCGAGCTTCTCGCACCCTTCGGCCTCGATGCGGCCGACCCCTCCTTCTGGTCGAAAGGCCTGTCGGTCATCGCCGGGTTTATCGACGAACTCGAGCAGCTGCACTGACTTGGCTGCGGTGACAGACGACAATTCCTTTTCGGGGCGGGTGCGCCGCTATGCTCAGGTGTCGACCGCCATGGGCGGGCTCGCCGCACGGCTTGCGGGCGAGCGCTATTTGGGTCTCAGCCTCGATCGCAGCCGTCACGCCGCCGAGCTGAAGGCGGCACTCGGCGGCATTAAGGGACCGCTGATGAAGGTGGCGCAGCTGCTCGCAACGATCCCCGACGGCTTGCCAAGTGAGTACGTCCACGAGCTCGGTCAGCTGCAGGCAAACGCGCCGGCCATGGGCTGGCCGTTTGTTAGACGGCGTATGGCAGGCGAGCTCGGCCTCGACTGGCAGACCCGATTTCGCGATTTCGAGAAGAATGCGGCACGCGCCGCTTCGCTCGGCCAGGTACACCGGGCCACGGCGCTCGACGGCACCCCGCTCGCCTGCAAGCTGCAATACCCCGACATGGCGTCGGCGGTCGAGGCCGATCTGCGCCAGCTGAAACTGGCGATGGGCCTTTACGAGCGGTACGACCGGGCGGTCACGACCGCCGAGATCCATGCCGAGATCGCCGACCGGCTGCGCGAGGAGCTCGACTACGAGCGCGAGGCCGCGCATATGCGGCTCTACGGCGAGATCCTGCGGCGCGAGCCCGGTGTCGCGGTGCCGATGCCGCTGTCCGAACTCTCGACCCGCCGACTGTTGACGATGACCTGGCTCGACGGTTCGCCGATCCTTGATGCTGCGAAGCGTGCGCCTCTAGCAGAACGCAACGAGATCGCACTGCGGATGTTCCGGATCTGGTATGTGCCGTTTTACAATTACGGGGTCATTCACGGCGACCCGCATCTCGGCAATTACACGGTGACCCCGCAGCTGACCGTCAATCTGCTGGATTTCGGTTGCATCAGGGTTTTCCACGCTTCTTTCGTGCGCGGTGTCATCGATCTTTACCATGCACTGCAGCGCGACGATCGCGACCTCGCCGTCCACGCCTATCGAAGCTGGGGGTTCGGCAATATATCGCGCGAGATGATCGAGGTGCTGAACCGCTGGGCTTATTTTGTTTATGGCCCGCTGCTCGACGATCGCAGACGGCTTATCCAAGAAAAGCGGAGCGGCGCCTACGGAGCTAGTGTGGCCGAGAGCGTCCACCATGATATCCGTCGGCTGGGCGGGGTCAGACCGCCGCGCGAGTTCGTCTTTATGGACCGCGCGGCGGTAGGGCTCGGGTCGGTGTTTATGCATCTCAAGGCTGAGATCAACTGGTACCGGCTCTTTCATGAGCTGATCGACGGTTTCGACGAAGCGGCGCTCGCCGCCCGTCAGCGTTCGGCGCTCGCAGCGGCAAGCGTGCCGTTGCCTCCTCCCTCGATGACGAAGCCGCGCCGATGATCCAACGTGCTCTCCTTTCGGTCAGCGACAAGACTGGTTTGGTGCCGTTCGCGGCTGCGCTGGTCGCGCGCGGTGTCGCGCTGATCTCGACCGGGGGGACCGGGCGGACACTCGCCGCCGCCGGGCTGCCGGTCACCGAGGTAATGACAGTCACCGGCTTTCCCGAGATGCTCGATGGCCGGGTGAAGACTCTGCATCCGGCGATCCATGCCGGCCTCTTGGCGCGACGCGGTCGGCCGGATGATCTCGCGGCGCTTGCCGAGCGGGGGATAACGCCGATCGATCTCGTCGTCTGCAACCTTTATCCCTTTGCCGAGACAGCCGCCTCCGGAGCTGATCCCGCCGATTGTATCGAGAGCATCGACATCGGCGGTGTGGCGTTGATTCGCGCCGCTGGCAAAAATCATGACTCCGTGACAGTGGTCACCGACCCTGGCGATTACCAGCGAGTGCTTACTGAGATCGCTGCCCAGGGTGGGACGGTCGGTGCGGTAATGCGTCTGGATCTGGCGCGCAAGGCCTACGCCCTGACATCAGCCTATGACGCGGCCGTCGCCGAGTGGATGGCACGCGAGGCAGGGGTGATCTTTCCTGAGACGACTGTCCTTGCCGGTCGGCTGGCGCAGCAATTACGCTACGGTGAGAATCCGCACCAGCTCGCGGCTTTTTACCGCACCGCGAACGGGCGCCCGGGGGTGGCGACTGCCCGGCAGCTCCAAGGTAAGGAGCTGTCCTACAACAACTACAGCGATGCCGATGCCGCCTTCGAGCTCGTTGCCGAGTTCACCGCACCCGCAGTCGCGATCGTCAAACACGCCAACCCCTGCGGTGTCGCGATAGGGGGAACTTTAGGCGAGGCGTGGGACAAGGCGCTCGCCTGCGATCCGGTCAGCGCCTATGGCGGCGTGGTAGCGCTGAACTGCGATCTCGACGCGGTAACTGCCGAGGCGATTGGCCGTGTCTTCATCGAGGTCGTCATCGCCCCAGCCGTGACGAAAGAGGCGGCTGCAATTCTCGTCCGGAAAGCGGCGCTGCGGCTGCTGGTGACCGGAGGCGTCCCGGACCCGGCGGCGACGGGCATGGGTGTGCACTCGGTGTCGGGCGGCATCCTCGTGCAACAGCGTGACCGGCTTTGTGTCGCACCAGACGCGTTTCGCACCGTGACCCGCCGGGCGCCGAGGGAGGCAGAGATCGCCGATCTGCTCTTTGCCGACAAGGTGGTGAAGCACGTCAAGTCGAATGCGATCGTCTTCGCCCGCGGCGGGGCGACGGTCGGGATCGGCGCAGGCCAGATGAACCGCGTCGACCCAGTGAGGATTGCCGCCGCGCGGGCGGCCGAGATCGGCCGGGCGGCGGGACTCTCGCAGCTCCCGACGGCCGGTTCGGTGGTCGCCTCGGACGCGTTCTTCCCATTCGCCGACGGAGTTGAAGCGGCAATTGAAGCCGGGGTAGTGGCGATTATTCAGCCGGGCGGCTCGATCCGGGACCCGGACGTCATCGCCGCAGCGGACGCTGCCGGCATCGCTATGGTATTTACCGGTATCCGCCACTTTCGACACTAAAGTCATGACTTGATCTGCAAGATCCTATGACCCGAAAGAGTAATAGTGATGCGTGATCACTTGCGCTACTTTTGGAGTACAGGTACAATTCTACAGCAGATCGAAGGGGTGACGCGCGTCCCGGGCATGGAAAGCGATTCGACGCGAAGCACCATCCTTATCGTCGACGATGATCCGGCCATCCTCGAATATGCCGGTGGGGTGCTGGAGGAATGTGGCTATGCCGTATTGACGGCACCGAACGCGACAACTGCGTTGGCCATGCTGCGCAATAACGACCGGATTGATTTGCTGTTCACCGATCTGGTGATGCCCGGATTCGACGGCATCGAATTGGCGCGTCAGGCGGGCGAAGAAGTTCCGGGCCTCAAAGTGTTGTTCACTACAGGTTACTCGAGAGATCAGACCCCGATGGGGCGTCTACTCAAGAAGCCCTATAGACCGCAACAGCTTGCCGTCGCGATAGCTACCGCATTGGCTAGATAAATAGAGCAATCAGAGGCAGACAGATTCATCATCGCGTCTTCGATAGCGCCATCGCCACGATATCGATCGGCCAGAACAGCGCGGCCGAGTAGGCGACAGGGAGCTCGGCGTATTTGATCGTCGGGTCCGCGCCGCGGTCAGCGGCGATCAGGTGGTAGGCAAAATCGGCACAAGCAGCCAAGCCGTAGAGCCAGAGCCCGATGAGCCAAACTCGCCGGCCCATGCCAGTCCCGTCAGACGACGCGAACATTCTTGAACTGCCACGGGTCCTCGCGGTCGAGATCCTCCGCAAACAAGTTCTCGCGGCCATCGAGGGGCGTCCAGTCACCGCGGATCCCGATCACCTCGCCGAGATAGGGTCGAGCGAGTTCGAGGATGCGCTCGAAATCCATTTCCTCTGGCTCGACGATTCCTTGCCGCGGGTGCTCGAGCGCCCAGACGACGCCGGCGAGCACCGCGGCGGTGACCTGCAGCGAAGTGGCGTTGTTGTGCGGCGCCACCCGCCGTGCCTCAGCGATCGTCAGACGCGAGCCGAACCAATAGATGCCTTTCGGCGGACCCATCAGCAGCACCCCGAGCTCGTCGGTGCCGCTGGAGATTTCCTCCATCATCAGCCGCTTGTGGCGCTGCAACCGCCAGTTTTTACCGGCGAATTCGTGCAGGCTGAGCACCGCGTCGTCGCAAGGGTGATAGGCGTAGTGGCAGGTCGGACGGCTGCGCACGCGATCGCCATCACTCAGCGTCAGATAATCGGCGATCGAAATGGATTCGCCGTGGGTGATCAGAAACCCATGATAGGGACCCTCCAGCGGCGTCCAGCTGCGTACACGTGTCGCCGCGCCGGGTCGCAACAGATAGATGGCTGCACCGCAGCCGAAATCGTGTCGGCGCCCATCCTTCGGGAAATGTCGTTCATGGGTGCCCCAGCCGAGTTCCGCCGGCTGTGATCCCTCGCTGACGAACCCGTCGATAGACCAGGTGTTGACGAATTCGCCCGGCACCTTAGGGGCCGTCGCGACCTGGGTATCCCTTTCGGCGATATGGATGACCTTGACGCCGAGTTGTTCGGCCAGCAGAGCCCAATCGGTGCGCCCCCTCGGGGTGGAAATACCGAGCCCGGCTTCTTGAGCGAGATCGATCAGCGCCTGCTTGACGAAATGCGAGACGAGCCCTGGATTGGCGCCATGAGTAAGAACAGCGGTGGGCGCGCCGGGGTAGCGCCGGCGGAGCGCGAGCGCGCTCTCGCGCAGCGCGTAGTTCGAGCGCGCTGAGGGCGGCAAGCCTGGATCGGTGTACCCGCCTGGCCAAGGCTCGATGCAGGTATCGAGATAAAGCGCACCTTTCTGCTGACACAACTCGACCAGCGCAACGCTGGACACGTCGACCGAGACATTGAGTAGGAAATCGCCGCTGTCGACCCTCGATTGGAGTATCTCCCGATAGTTTTTCTGGGTCAAAGCTGTTTCGATGAAGCGAATGCCGTATTTGCCAGCCACATCATGACCGCGGCGCTCGGCCGTGATGATAGTGATTTGATTGGGGCCGATCTCGAGATGGCGCAGCAGTAGGGATAAGACGCCTTGGCCAATACTGCCGAAACCGACGATAACGAGGCGCCCAGGGAAGGCGACGTGCTTCTTGTCGAACATGGCAATCGAACGATGATCGCGACGACGAAACCCGTAGGGTCAGAGTATGTTGTTGTCAAGTCATGCACCCGCCAGTCTTCCCCGACGACCCCTCAAAGGAAAGCCGTGTCCAGCGAGGAATTGCATCGGGGCGTGGCTCGGCTACTGTGCGGCTGCTTTCACGGAGACCATGGCGTATGGTCAGATTAGCGGCGGCGATCGTCTTTAGTGTGCTCCTTCTGCCGGGGGCAGCGTCAGCCCAGGCGAAAAGCGGCAAAGGTAGCGGGTACGAACAGCTGAATGTGTTCGGCGAGGCGTTCGAGCGCATTCGACAGGACGCGGTCGAGCCGGTCACCGAAGCGAAGCTGATCGGAGCGGCGATCGCCGGTATGTTGTCGGGTCTCGACGCACGTTCGGCATACATCAGCGAAGCGGCAGTTCGGGCATCGCAGACGCCGGCAAATGACGATGCCGCCCTAGGCCTGGTGCTGACTATCGCAAATGGTCAGTTGCAAGTGATCTCGCCGCAAGACGGATCACCGGCGGCGCGGGCCGGGATCAGGCCCGGCGACGTCATTTTCACGATCGACAATGAGCCGGCATATGACATGACTTTGGGCGAGGCCGAGCAGAGACTGCGCGGTCCGATCGGCCGCGAAACTCGGCTGACCTTGCGCCGCGGTACCGAGAAACCAATCGATCTGGTGCTTAAGCGCGAGGCGTACAAGCTCCGGACCGTGGTCGGGCGCGTCGAAGCAGGGAATATCGGCTATCTCCGCATTGCCGGGTTCGACGGCGTAACGCAGGCGGCACTTACCGCCACCGTGGAGGACCTCCGGCAAGAAACCGGCGGCAAGCTGATCGGCCTTATCCTCGACCTGCGGAACAACCCGGGAGGCGCCTTCGACGCCGCGGTCGCCGTAGCCGACACCTTTATCGACAAGGGTGACATCGTCGTCGTCAAGGGCCGCAAACCGGCGAGCGTCAAGCGGATCAGCGCGACCCCGGGTGATCTTGCCAACGGTCTGCCGCTCGTGGCGCTGGTCAACGGCGGCACGGCGCGCGAGGCCGAGCTCGTCGCCGGCGCGCTGCAGGACAATCGCCGCGCCGTATTGCTCGGCACCCAGACCTTTGGCGAAAGCTCGATCGAAAGTGTGATGCCACTGCCCGGCAATGGTGCGATCCGGTTGACCACCGCCCGCTTCATGACGCCAACCGGTCGGCAGATCCAGGGGAAAGGTCTCGCACCTGATCTTGCTGTGATGCCGCTAAAGCTCGAAAAGCTGGTGCAAGTTGACAGGCGACGGGAGGCGAATTTGCGTGGCGCCCTGAAGAACACCGACCTGCTCGCACCGAGCACCAAACCCGCCGCGAGCGGCGGCTCCCCGGAGGCGACCGCCGCTCCTGACGCGTCAGAGGCTCCTTCAGTCGCGACCAGCGATATTGGTTCAGCAGGCGACGAGCAATTGAGTCAAGCTGTGGACGTGTTGCGCGGCGTGGCCCTGGTCAGCGGCCATGCAATCCAATGAGCCCAGCCCGCACATCTGGGTTCTCCTCCTGAGCATGTCGGCCAGCGCCGAAGTATGCAGCAGCGCCGTTCAGCTCGGGATACCGCGGGGTTAACAATTCCGAGATAAATGAGGTCGGGGAACGAGTGAAATCGGACAATCCCGTCGCAAATCATATCCGCGCTCGCGGCGCTGCACGGATGTCATCGCTCAGGGTCGTTACCTACAACATTCATACCTGCGTCGGCGTTGACCGACGCTATGATCCGGGCCGGATCAGCATGGTGTTGCGGGAGATCGATGCCGACATTGCTTGCCTGCAGGAGGTGGACGCCCGCCGCCGGAGCGAACGGCACGCCGATCAATGGGCTTATCTGGGAGCAGCCACCGGCTGCCGGGTCGTTACAGGTACCGGTGTACGCCAGCCTCGCGGACGGTTCGGAAACGCGATACTGACCCGATTTCCCGTGCTTGCAGCGCAGTTGATCGATCTAACCGTCGTCGGCTACGGACCGCGGGGGGCGATCGATGCGGACGTTCTGGTCGGTGAGCGGGTACTGCGGGTCATCGCCACCCATTTTGGATTGCACGCCCCGGAACGGCGCCAACAGGCGCACCGACTGATGGCAGCTCTCGGGGAGCCAATATCGGCGAACCGGCGCGAGGCCCATGCGGTGCTGCTGATGGGCGATCTGAACGAGTGGCGCGTGCGGGGCGGTGTGATCCGCGCGCTCGATCGACATCTCGGACCCAGTGCGGCCCCGCGCACGTTCCCCTCTTGGATGCCGGTACTGGCTCTCGACCGGATTTATGCGGACGGACGGGCGATACTGCGGGACGTTGGCGTCTATCGTTCCCCCCTTGCTCGCCTGGCCTCAGATCATTTGCCACTCGTCGGCAGTTTGTGCTGGAGCACACGTGACCTGCGCGATCGGGAGCGGGTCCGAGCATCGTGGCGCCGTGCGAGACCCGATGCAAAAAGCCGGTCAGCACCCGAGCGCGGAATGGCCGCGTGCCCTGCCTTTTGATTGTGGATTCCCGGTCGTGATCCGGAGGATCCTTCGAGCAGGGTTGCGCAGCACGGCGCGCCCGTCTAATCAGACCGGGTGCCGAAGAGAAACCCTCTCAACCTGAACGCTCTGCAGCTCCGGACCTTGACCCTGCTCCAGGAACTCGCGCGTCTTCCCGACTATTCGCGGCCAGGTGATGAGCCTGGGAGCATCGTTATCGCCGGCCTACCCATCGCGCACGGTGATCATTTCCACATCGGCGACGCAGTCGTCGCGTCGCGTAACGCCACCGGGTTACGCAATCCTGCCGTGTGGATCGCGCTCGAGCGCAAGGGTTTGGTCCGTTATTTGTCGGAATGCGCGATTTTGACCCCCCTCGGGATTGGCTACGACACTGGGTTGCGCAACGAGATTCTGCGCGTGAGCGGTCACTGACGCGCTCGCTCGCTACCAGCAAAAATTGACGGCGACGCCGACAGGATTATGAGAACCCTCGCGCAACGCCTCTTCAATCCGCTCAAGATTCGGTAGTTGCCCGCCGATAGCACCGAATTCATCGGCATGAATGCCGCCGACAATCAGAACGCTGTCGATGCATGCCCCAGCGGCACCCGCGATGTCGGTGCGCAGACTGTCGCCGACGGCGAGAATGCGTGAGCGATCATCGACGCCGAGAAGATCGATACAGGTTTCGTATACCGAACGGAACGGTTTGCCGTGCCAGCGCACGCGTCCGCCACGTTCCTGGTACCAGCGTGCTAATGCGCCCGCGCAGAGAGCGAGACGACCGGAATGCATAACGACGAGATCGGGATTGGCACAAACCATCGGGAGGTCACGCGCCAGCGCTCGCCGCAATAGTGGCGCATAATCCTCTATACGATCGTCCCAGCCGGCGGGTCCGGTGTTGAGGATAAATTCTGCTTCCTCCGCGGTTTCGACTAGCTCAAGCCCGAGCCCCTCGCGGATTCCGGTATCCCGCTCTGAGCCGATATGCAAGCACCGGCGGCCGAGCGTCGCGTAGAACGAATCATCACGCCGTGCGAGGTGTTGCCATGCCTCTTCACCCGAGGACATGACATGGTGGTAGAGCTCGGGCGGAACGCCGATCTGATCAATGCGATCGACGACATCGCCCGCTCGCCGTGGAGCGTTGGACAGCAGCACGATGCGCTTGGCCTCCGTGATCAAGCGTCGAAGGCATTCGAGGGCGCCCGGCAGTGGGACGACGCCGTCATGGACGACCCCCCAGAGATCGAGAATAAACCCGTCGTAACGCGGCGCCAGCGTACCGATACCGCGAATCAGCCGAATTCCCATGATGCGCCTTTAACCAGATGAGTGCGACAACTCTGCCGAATGCCCAAGGGGTTTTCCAGGCTCTGATCGAGAATACTTGCGCAGGACCGCACGTTTCCTATCCTCGTGAGCGGGAGTAACCATATCTCATGCCTGTGCGGTATTCCGGAATTCTCGCTACGACGTGCCTGCTGATTTGTTTACCGGTGGCACGGATTGCCGGTGCTGAGCCGGTATCGGATCGCCAAATTATCCACGTTTTGAACCGACTCGCCTTCGGGCCGACGCTGGAAGATTTCCATCATGTTAGGTCGGTTGGGGTCGACCGCTACATTGCCGAGCAGCTAGATCCCGAATCGATCCCCGAACCGTTCGAACTGCAGTGGCGTATCTCTGCGCTGGATGCTCTTCGTTATAATGCGGCTCAGCTCCGGCGGCTTTACGGACCGCTGAGCGGCGTTCGCGGCTTTAAGCTTTCCCCCGAGCTGGAGAAGATGCAACGTGAGCGCGCTCGGACTATCGTCCAGCAGGCTGCCCAGGCACGGATCCTGCGGGCCGTAGTCAGTCGGCGTCAGCTGCAGGAGGTCATGGTTGATTTCTGGTTCGACCATTTCAATGTCTTTGCCGGAAAGGATTTGGATCGTTTGTGGATCGGGGACTACGAACAGCGGGTAATCCGTCCTTTCGCGCTGGGCCGGTTCCGCGACCTGCTCTTTGCCGCGACGAAGCACCCAGCGATGCTCGTCTATCTTGACAATACGCTGAGCACAGCCCCCGGTAGCCCAGGCGCACGCGGCAACAAGAATGGACTCAACGAGAATTTCGCGCGGGAGGTGATGGAGTTGCATACCCTAGGCGTCGATGGCGGCTATACCCAGGAGGACGTGGTCACCTTGGCGCGCATCTTGACAGGGTGGAGCATCAATCGGCCGGACGACCGCGAATTTCCCGACTATGCTGCGGTATTCGAGGGTGCTCGCCACGACTTCGGTCCCAAGGTCTTTCTGGGGCATGCGCTGCGATCGAGAGGCAAGGCCGAAGGGGAGGAAGCGCTCGATATTCTTGCAAAGAGCCCCGCGACAGCCCGTCATATCGCCTTCGAGCTGGCGCAGTATTTTGTCGCCGACGAGCCGCCGACGCGCCTCGTCGATCAGCTCGCCGCGCGGTTTCTCGCAACCGATGGCAATATCCGGGAAGTATTGAGTGCACTCTTCGTCAGTCGAGAGTTCTGGGAGAGCTATAGCCAAAAGTATAAGACGCCTTATCACTTCGTGATCTCGGCAGTGCGAGCAGCGGGCGCTCCGGTCGACAACACCCGCCCACTACTCGACGCGATGAGCCGCCTCGGTATGCCGCTGTTTGGGTGCCTGACCCCAGACGGCTACAAGAACACAGAGGACGCTTGGCTAAGCCCGGATGCGACTGCCCGTAGGGTAAACTTTGCAGCTGCGCTGGCGCGCGGCAACCTGCCGATTAGCGACCTTGTAACCGGCGCCGTGCTCGGTCCTTACCCCGACCCGTCGCGACCGCACCGCACGAGCCCGATTGACGCCGCGCATCTGGAAGAAATCTTCGGCTCGACCATGAGCACCGGGACGCGCGAGACTGTCGCTGAAGCTCCGCCGGGGTTGCGTGCCACCCTGATACTAGGCAGTCCCGATTTTATGCGCCGCTGATGATGATCCAGCGTTGGACCGCTTTCCCGAGCCTCGTTACGCCCGACCGGAGGCCCTGCGACCGATTTCCAGCGACGCGAAGGAATAGGTGGGCCCGGGCATTAGATAGCGGAACCCTTTCTCTATTAATACCTCGACGTTTTTGCTGTCGACGTGCGGGTGACCGCACGGGACATTGTGTTGCTTGCAGATTGCCAAAATCTCCTCGATGGCCGAAGCCACGGTCGGGTGGTCGTATTGCCGGGGATAACCGAGATCCTGCGAAAGGTCGCCCTCACCGATGATTACCACTCCAATACCGGGCACCTGTTGGAGCATGTGTGGTAGGTTTTTAATCGCCCGCGACTCCTCGCACATGATCGCGACCAAAATCTCGCCTTCCTGATTGAGCGGCCAAACATCGGCGCGCGCATAATATTCCGGCTGGGTCAGCCCCCAATAGCGTGCTGCCGCAGCAGGTGCATCACCGCGCTGACCCGGGGGCTCGAAATGGGCGGCTGAGCGCGGGCGTGGGTATCGGCATGCGCTAACCGCGTTGCGTGCTTCTTCGACAGTGCTCACATGCGGCCACACAATGCCATAAACGCCTTGATCGAGGACCTGCTTGGCGACCCATTGACTGATTTCGCCGCCATTGGGCGGAATGCGCACAAAAGGCGTCACTGCTGGCGCTAAGCTGCCGGCGTGCAGAATTTGCCGGCGATCCAGCATGAATTGCAAACAGTCTCGTAGGGCACGGATATCATAGGGCCGATGCTCCATCTCAAATACCACGCCGTCATAGGGAGCGGCATTGATTGCCTGGGCCGCCCCAATCTCCGCCGGCGAAAAGGTGACAAAAGCGGGCTGGCCCCGCTCCAGGGTCCGGATCACACCGTTCAGTCGAGGAATTTCGGCCATCATTTGCCCTTCCCAGAAAAATCTGATCGTAAGAGTTCGGGCGGCGCATCGTCAACCTCGCGTTCGAGATGACCGCGACGTGCCTTATCTCAAGATAATTTCCCGAGATAGTCGCGCACACCATCCTCGAGGGAGTAAAACGAGGCCTCGTAGCCGGCACAACGTAACTTCTTCATGTCCGCGCGGGTGAAATATTGATATTGCGCCCGCAACTCATGCGGAGTGTCGATATATCGAACATTCGGTGCAGATCCGACCGCCGCACAGACGGCGCGGACGAGGTCGAGAAACGATCGAGGAACTCCGGTTCCGACGTTGAACAATCCGCTCGTCTCGGGACGTTCCAGCAACCAGCTAACGATCGCAACACAATCCTTAACATAGATGAAATCGCGTTGCTGGCCGCCATCGGGGTAATTCGGGTCATGCGATTTGAACAGGGTTACCGTCTCGCCGGCTTTGACGGCGGGTGAAATTTTACTGACGAGCGACTGCATGAAACCCTTATGGGTCTCATTCGGACCATAGACATTGAAGAACTTGAGCCCGACCCATTGCCGCGGCGCTGCGCGTCCGCGAGTCACGTCGTCGACCACGCGACGATCTACGACGTGTTTGCTCCAGCCATAAGAATTGAGAGGGCGCAACGCCGCAAGGGCAGCAGGACTTTGCTCGTCACTAAAGCCGGCACTGCCATCGCCGTATGTAGCAGCAGAAGAGGCGTAAATCAGTCTTATGGCGTTTGCCGCGCACCAGTTCCAGAGATCCAAGGTAAGGCGAATATTCGCGCCTACGAATTTGTCGACGTCTTTCTCCAATGTGGAGGAAATCGCTCCCATATGCACGATCGCAGCCACTTTGTCGCCGTGGCGAGCCAACCATTCAAACAAGTCGTCTGGGTGAACGATGTCATAGAGCCAAGCAGCAGCAATATTGCGCCATTTTTCGCCCGACCGGAAAAGATCGCAGACGACGACGCGCAATCCCGCCGTCGCCAGATCGAGGACGATGTTAGACCCGATGAACCCGGCGCCTCCGGTCACGATGATCAAATCGTCTCCGGAAAATTTTTGAACCGCCGGCATGATACTTACCCTCGAGGACGAAATACGCTTGGTCGAGCGCGAGTCTCAGGGTGACCCCGAGCTTACCGAACCTTTTACTACAATTCCGGTAATTACCGGCCCCGTGATTGTATTCAACAACGTGAAGAACTTCTGCAGCTCGTTCAACCGCGCATTCGCGACGTAGATAATATCTTTGTCCTCGACAGGAAAGCGTTGAGCGAAAAAATAAGAATTGGCGTCGCTGAGATCGAGGTGATAGACGACCGGAGAGCTGCCGCCGGGCCCGGTTTCCAAAGCGCGGGCCTTGAGAGTGCCGACGACATCGGGCGGCTCGAACCGAAAAAGAAACACCCCGGCGGGATCCGCGCGCAGGTCCTGCAACCCCCCGGCCTTGGCCAGCGCCTCGGCCAACGTGACTTTCTCGGCATTGAAGCTCACTTGGGTGTTCTGGCCCGTCGCTCCAAACACGGAGAAGGTTTGCGGTATACGAACCAAAGTCAACAAGTCCCCAGGCCAAGCGTAGATGTTTTCGGCAGGGTCCGAGACGAGCGTTTCCATCGGGATCGTCACCGTAACGCCGTCACGCGTGAGCCGGACAAAGGTCTCGTAAACTGGCGATTTCGCCCCACCGGCGAGGGCGATCAAGTCAAGGAGACGATCCCCGTTAAGTGAGAGCGGCACCCTGGCGCCGTTGACGACTTCCCCCGATACAGTGGCGGCGTTGGTGACGCTCTTCGTGATAACGACGATCACCTGCGGCTCGATCGCTTTGTCGGCAAGACGCTGCTCAATCGTGTGCTGAACCTCGAGTGGGGACTTTCCCGCGACAGAGATGCGGTCGGCGAAGGGTACGCTGATCGCTCCGTCGCGCGCCACCACCTGCTCGGGAATGGTCACACTTCGCGAACCGGGGGAAATACCAGTGGTCACCGCCGAGCCAAAAAGCCCCCCGGCCGCGGCTTCCCAGATCGTGACCGTGATCGTGTCGCCGATTCCGATTTTCGGGTCGGGAGGTTTGCCGTATTTCCGGAACCGAGTTCGGAAACTCTCGGCCGGCCGCGCCAAGAGCGCAGAGACAACGTTGTCGTCCACGTCGACAATATCAAAGCGTGCCTGGTCGTCCTTGACCGACTGGTCTACGACTTGACCCGTGGTCGGCCCCGCGGTCGGCAATGTCGAGCATCCGCCGAGCGCGACACCGGCTAAGCAGGCGGGGATGGCGGCAAACCTCATCGTGCGGCACGGTTTCGCAACTAAGTTACATCTTCTATCAGAACGGGCGGAGAAACAAGGGGGCGGCCAATGTGCCGCTCGTGTCATACGTCGGTTAAGAATCTCAATGACGTGAGGTCTTGGGGCATCGTTGCATAAGCGCGCCTTCGCGCAGCAGTGCTCGGCTTCCGATGTTACCTAGACGACCTGCAGCTGTGTCGCGATCAAACGCGATGCATAGACACCCATCCAGCCGACAGGATCAAGCCAACCCTTTTCGTTGCGCGGCGGGCGAATCGCCCGGATATGGGCATCGGTTATCTCGGAGAGGCCGCGGATCGGACGCGGCGGGTCGAATTCGGTTGACCAGAAGAAGTGGGCAGTGCCGCCTACCTCGTGCTTGGCAACCAGGCAGTTTGGAGCGCCGCCCGCCCGATTGTACAGCCCAACGGCCGAATAGCTTTCCTGATGGTTCACCATCATCACGCCTTCCGTTCCTGGAAAGGCATATTTCATCGCGGAGAACCAACGGCACAGCGCCGCGAGCTCTTGCTCGGTAAATTCATACTCGGTTGGCGCCGGGTCAGTCCGAGGCGGAACACCCCGCACCGTCAATGGGAAAGGAACAATATTTGTTTGCTCGGACACTTCGTCCCGTTCGCCCCCAATTACTGACCGCATCGTTAGCGGCCGTAGTCCCCGTTTTCCCCGCTCGTGCGCGTCTCGGCTCTATCGCCCCGCTCCCGATGCCGGGGCACTGCAAGCGAGAGAGCCGAGATTTTGCCGACTACTTATCAATCGGCGATCGATACAACGCACAGACCAATTTCGACTCAGAGAATACTATCGGAGGGCGTTCCCGAGTCAATCGAGCCCATAAGCGCAGCACGGCTTTTCTGCTAACTGTGATTAAACGGCAACAGTGGCAGATAGGCGACAGTCTGTTAAACTCCAAGTTTGGTCGACGGTGCGTCCCCGTAAGGGGTAGCGAAGAGCGAGCCCGAAACGCCAATTGGTTAAAGGCAGCCCCCTTGCCGTGGTGCCTGGGCCGTCTATTCCAATTGCCATGCTTGACCCGTAGATGCGGTTCTGATAAGTGCGCCATGATGCTGACTGAGCGCTTCGAACTTCGACTTACCAGCCCGGCGCCCTGAAGGACGCCGGTGTCTTATTGTTCCCGGTCCGGGAACTCTCCTGCGCTCGGTACTGCGAAATGCCTGCGACCCGCCTGATCAACCTGCTCGCTCTTCGCCTCACACAGTCGGCGGACGATACGCGGGCTTTGTGGTTGCGACTTAGCGGCGGCCGGCGGCGCTAGCGCCGGCTGGCTGCGATACCCCTCCGACCATAGAGCCGCCGCGCTGGCGGTTTTCTCCCCAGTAGGAGTGCCCGATGTCTGGTATGCCCATCCACAAATACCGCCCCTTCGCACCTATCGATCTGCCTGATCGGCGCTGGCCTATGCAGGTTATCGATCGGGCGCCGCAATGGTGCAGCGTCGATCTGCGCGACGGCAACCAGGCGCTGGTCGAGCCTATGGGACCCGACCGCAAGCGTCGGATGTTCGATCTCCTGGTCGAGCTCGGGTTTAAGGAAATCGAGGTCGGGTTTCCCTCGGCATCGGAGACCGATTTCACCTTTGTCCGCGAGCTTGTCGAGCACCGGCTCGTCCCCGACGACGTTACGATCCAGGTATTGACGCAGGCGAGGCCCGAACTGATCGAGCGCAGTTTCCGGGCGATACGGGGAGCGCGCCGCGCCATCATGCACCTCTACAATTCGACATCGATATTGCAGCGCCGCGTCGTCTTCGGTCTCGACAAGCCGGGAATCGTCGACATCGCGGTGTCCGGCGCCAGGCTCATTCGCGACCTCGCCGCAGCAATGCCGGAGACCGAGGTCATCTATCAATATTCGCCGGAAAGCTTTACCGGGACCGAGCTCGACTTCGCGGTCGAGATCTGCGAGGCGGTCATGGATGTCTGGCGGCCGACCCCGGAAAGAAAGGTTATTCTCAACCTTCCCGCCACCGTCGAGATGGCGACGCCGAATGTGTATGCCGATCAGATCGAATGGTTTGGCCGCAACATCCGCGACCGCGACTGCATCACCCTCAGCCTGCACCCGCACAACGACCGCGGAACCGCGGTGGCGGCCGCCGAACTCGCGATCCTGGCGGGGGCGGATCGCGTCGAAGGCACGCTCTTTGGCAACGGCGAACGCACCGGCAATGTCGATATCATGACCTTGGCGTTGAACCTATTCAGCCAAGGCATCGACCCCGGCTTGGTGATCACCGACATCGACGAGATCGTTCGCACCGTCGAGCACTGCAATCAGCTGCCGGTTCATCCGCGCCACCCCTACGCCGGCGAACTCGTCTACACGGCGTTTTCGGGATCGCACCAGGACGCGATCAAGAAGGGCTTCGAGGCGCTTGCCAAGCGCAATGACACGTTGTGGGAGGTGCCGTATCTGCCGATCGATCCAAAGGATCTCGGTCGTACTTACGAGGCGGTCATTCGGGTCAACAGCCAGTCGGGCAAGGGCGGTGTCGCCTATGTGATGAAGACCGATTACGGGCTCGACCTGCCGCGCGGGCTGCAGATCGAGTTTTCGAAGCGCGTGCAGGAGGTTGCCGACCGCACCGGAAAGGAGCTCAGCAGCGCCGACATCTGGTCGCTTTTCGAAGAGACGTATCTGCGGCGCGACGGCGTCGTTCTTGGGGACTACAGCCTTCTGCCGGAACCGCGCGCCGGCGAGCGGCGCATCGCCGCGAGAATTGCGGTCGATGGAAACGAGCGCCGCATCGAAGGCGTCGGGAACGGCCCGATCGCCGCTTTTGTCGACGCGCTTCGCCGCGATTGCGACATCGCGCTGAACGTTCTCGACTACCATGAGGACGCCGTCAGCGCCGGAGCCGACGCTCAAGCGGCCGCTTACGTTCAGATCCGCGACGGCAGCGATGCGACACTATACGGCGTCGGCATGGACAGCGACATCGTCACTGCGTCGTTGCGCGCGGTGGCCAGTGCCGCGACCCGCGTTCTCCAACAAGCTCGAGAAAAGTAGTAGCGGCCTCAGGCGACGCGATCGCCCTGCCTAATCTCGACCGTACGGTTGTCGACGGCCGGCAGCATGCGGGCAGGATCGCGGGTGACCACGATGTCGAGCACGGTCGGGCGCCCGCGCTCGGCGAGGCCTTCGCGCAACGCCGTGCCAAGACGCTCGGGGTCGTCGACGCGGATGCCGGCGCAGCCCATCGCGCGGGCGATCGCCGCGTAATCCATCTCGACGAGGTCGGAGGACTGGTAGCGCCCGCGGAACATTGCGTGCTGTAGCGCCTTGACGTAGCCCGAGGCGGCGTTGTTGACGACTACGATGGTCAGCCCGATGCCCGCCCTTCGCGCGGTTTCGAGCTCCCCCAGCATCATGTTAAACCCGCCGTCGCCGGTGATCGCGACGACCGGCGTTTGCGGGGCCGCGAGCGCCGCTCCGATTCCGCCGGGCAGGCCGTAACCAATCGAGGCCAGACCGCGATCGGGGATGAAGTGCCGCCCCGGCGCCTTCGTGTCGTAGAGGAGCCCGGTCCAGTGGCCGGCAAACCCGCCATCGGCGACCAGAATGCTGTCCGCGGGCAAGGTGTTGTTGAGCTCACGGCAGAGCCGCGCCATGTGGATCGGCCGCTCGCTCGAATGGAGCCGCGCCGCAGCCTCCTGCCGCCAGGCCGTCATTCGGATCGGGATTTCGCCGATATAGTCGGCGCGCGCGGCGCGGGCTCGCTTGGCATCGCCGGTAAGGGCTTCCGCCAAATCCTCGAGGCCGGCTCGGGCGTCGCCCCACATTGCCACCGTCGCCGGGCTGCAGCGCCCGATCTCCTCGGCCAGTATGTCGAGGTGAATAAGCGGGATACTCCCGGGCGGCAGCGCATAGCGCTTGGTCGCGATCTCGCCGAGCTTGCACCCGACGACCAAGAGACAGTCCGCGGCCTCGATCAGCTCGTTCGCGATCCGCGAGTAGCGGCCGAACAACCCGACCGAGAGCGGATGGGTGCAGGCGATGCCACCCTTGCCGCTCATCGTGTGGGCGACCGGTATCGACTGCGCCTCGGCAAGACCCAGCAGCGCCTCGTATCCTGCCGATAGATGAATGCCGCCGCCGGCCAGGATCAGCGGGCGCTTGGCGCGTGCAATCAGCGCCGCAGCGCGAGCGATGTCGGCACGGTCGGGCCTGATGCGACGGGCCGGCGCGGTCAATGTCGTCGGGTCGATCGCGAAATCCTCGGCGGCAAAGTCGTGTTCGCCATGGCAGACATCCTCGGGGACGTCGAGCAAAACCGGGCCCGGCCTGCCCGACGTCGCCACCGCGAAGGCGCGGCGCAGCAGCTCGGGGACACGGCTCGTCAGCTCGACCCGGATCAGCTCCTTGACCGCGGGTCGCAAGATCTCGGCCTGCCGGCATTCCTGCGTCATGTTCTTCCAGGAATGCGCGCGGTTGGTGTCGCCGGCGAGCGCGATCATCGGGGTCCCAGCGTTCAGCCCCTCGATCAGGCCCGTCACGAGGTTGGTGGCGCCGGGCCCGAGGGTGCCGTCGCAGACGCCGGGCCGGTTGGTGACGCGGGCGTAGGCCTCCGCGGCAAAGGCGCCGCAGCGCTCGTCGTTGATCAGGAAATGCCGCATCCCGAGCTGCGAGAGCGCATCGTAGAACGGCAACAGCTGAAACCCGCCCATGCCGAACATCGGCCCGACCCCGGCCAGCCGCAGCATCTCGGCGAGCGCGCGGCCGCCGTTCATGGGGCCCGCGGGCCGATTGCTGATCCGCTCGGCATCGATCATGCGCGTCTCCTCCCTTCAGCCCCAACCCGGCGAGTGATCGCCACAAATTCCGGCGCCGGCATGCCCGGGACGATACCGAGCGCCGCGGCGCATGAGTTGACCCGGCTCAGGATGCCATCCTCGTAGGTCGAACGTGCGTCGCCGATGCGGGCGCTCGCTGCCGCCACGGTGCCGGCGGCGATGCCACGCGCGTCGAGTGCCGGAAGGCGGGTGACGCCGGCCTCGTCGATCCCGATCCCGGCATCGTTGAACAGTGCCGCGAGCGCATCGTATTTGAGCGCGGTGTCCGGCCTGCCGCCCAAGACGCCGCCATGCGATCCGGTCACGACCACGGTGCCGGCATGCTCGGCGCCGACCAGCGATGCCGAGTCGAGCGCCCAGGCCGCCGGCGCAGCGGCAACAAGGAGAAAAGCGCCTTCCCGTTCGGCCGGCGGCTCGCGCCCGCCGGGACCGGCTCGTTGCAATAGGCCCGCTGCGTTCCGGCACGCCATTCCGGGGCGGCAGCCCAATTCTCGTGCCGACGCGTTGGCAAATGTCACGAGCCCGCGCGCCATCATGTCGGTACCGTCGCCGATGCGCGCCGTGTCATGGCCGACAGCTGCGGCCGCGATGCCGAAGCCTTCAAGGTAATCGAGTCCGGCGATCCCGGCGTGATCGCGCCCGACCCCGGCATCGTTGAAGATCGCCGCGGCGACTCGGAGCTTGCCCGCGAGGTAGGCGGCATAGATGCCGCCATGCGAGCCGTTGACGATGACGGCACCCGCCGCCTCGGGCCCGACGCGGGTGATGCTGTCGGCGGTCAGGATCGGCGCAAGCTCCGGCAACGCTACCTCCCGAGCTGAGGCGACCCGACCATCATGCCGAGCGACACGGGTGGAGAACAAGCAGGAACGAAGGTCTGCTCAGCGAACTCCTTTCCCTGCCGTACGGGAAAACTCAGGGAAAAATTTTTAGATTGTAAAATATATAGCTTTATCAGATACTTGCGTCTTAAATGAGCACTCCGGCAGGGAAACGGCAGGGTAACTCGGCGAGCGACGCTGCCCTGCGCCTAATGCTGCCCGCCGCCGGGCTGGGCGCGTGCGGCGGCTTGTTGCCGATAGTTCTCATGCTGCTTCTCGCGCCAGGCGGCACGCTCCTGCGCGTCGAGCGCGCCGTCGTGATTGGTGTCGATCTGGTCGAAGCGCTCGCGATAAAGCTGGTCGCGTTCGGCCTCGGGCATCGCCGCCAGCTGATCGTAATAGGCTTTGCGGCTCTCGAGGCTCGCCTTCTCGGACGCCGTGAGGCCGGGGGTTGCGAGTTGGCGCGCTAGCCGCGCTTGCCGTTGCGCCAGATCGTGCAGCCGGAAATCGCGATATTGCTCGAACGTGATCGCTTCGCTCGCGGCGGGTTGTGTTGCCGCGCGTTGGGCGGCTGCGGGCAAATGCCACCACGCCGCGGTCACGAGGGTGGCAATGACGGCCGCTAACGTCCATGGTCTCATCAAGGATCTCCTTGTTCGCGTCCCCTTGACTGCATAGAACACAACGTGAACGGTGCTGGCAAGCACTTTCTTTAGGGGTACCGGTAAAAATCGATACAGCGAGCGGTTGTGCGGAGGGAGCCGGTAAAATGACATCGGCGGTGAAAGTCAAAGCCGGGTTCAAGCTTGCCGAGCTCGATCTCGAGCGCCGGCTTGCCGACGAGACGAGCTATCAGCAGAAGCTACGCAAGCTGCAGATTGCGATGCTCGAGCTCGAGCAGATTTACCGGGTCGAGCGGCGGCGTGGCATCATCGCGCTCGAAGGCTGGGATGCCTCGGGCAAGAGTGGCGCCATCCAGCGCCTGATCGAAAAGCTCGACCCACGGTGGATCCACGTCTGGTCGATCGGCCGGCCCAGCCCCGAAGAGCAGGGCCGGCATTATCTTTGGCGGTTCTGGCAAAGGCTGCCGCCGCCCGGCCAGATCGCAATCTTCGACCGCACCTGGTACGGCCGGGTCCTGGTCGAACGGGTCGAGGGCCTGGCTCGGCCGAAAGAGTGGCAGCGCGCCTATGACGAGATCAACGCGTTCGAGAAGATGCTCGTCGACGACGGGGTCCGGCTCGTCAAGCTATTCCTGCACATCTCCGATGAGGAGCAGCTGCGCCGCTTCCGGGAGCGGATCGAGACACCGACCAAGCGTTGGAAGATGAGTGCCGAGGACATCCGCAACCGGGCACACCGGCGCGACTACCTCGCGGCACTGGGCGACATGTTCGCGCGGACCTCGACCGCAGCCGCGCCCTGGCACGTGGTCCCGGCCGAATACAAATGGTTTGCGCGTGTGACTATGGCAAAGACGGTGGTCAAAGCGCTCGGCAAAGGGTTGGCACTCGGGCCCCCTCCCCTCGCCCCCGAGGTCGTCGAAGCGGCCGCAGAAATCATGGGTCGCAAGGAGATTGCCGAACTCGGCCTGGCCGAGCCCGAGCTAACAAAGGACTGAGAAGCCGGGCTCAGCCCGCAGTTTGGGGATGGCCCATAAGGGTTTGTCGCCACGGGCGACGCGCTCGATGTCGTCGAACGCGTTGCGAAACGCCTTCTTCCAGTTCTCCCAGCTCGGCCTCGGCATATACGGCGTCAAGACGATGTTGTGCCAGGTGAAGAGCTTGTGTTCGGCTGCAGGCGGCTTCTCGACCATGAGAGCAGCTGTTTTCTCGGCCAGGGGACGCGTTGCGGGGACGTCACGCTACCACTGAAAAGGGCGATTGCCGCCCCAACGGAACATAAAGGACGTTATGTTGGTGTATTGTCTTGCGCCGTTCAACCTGCACTACGAGGCGCAGGCGGCGGAACTGGGCCGGTTCCCGCGAAAACTTCTGCTTCCCCAGCATTGTATGCGCTCCGCAGTTTTTGTCGTAACTCGTTTGCTTTCGCCGGTGGAGGGTTATCCTGGGTCTCCTCCTTGTATTCATTCAGAGCTGCTTTAAGCCCAAGATATGCCCGGCTATAGACGCTGGCGCGGGTGCCAGGAACAAGGAAAGCAAACAGAGCTGACAACACTGCTACTATATACTGTAGAATTTTGGTCGGAATAAATGGCTCCAAAAATGGAGGTGCTATTGCTACTGTCCACGTACCTAGAACGAGCACTCCGCCTAATACGTAGGTCAGCAAATGCCAACCCCAGTACGCGTGGTTCCAGTGCCTAGCAGCCTTTGCGTACTCGTCGACAGTCATAATTGTCTCCCTCTTACAGCCTGATCCTTTCCACCTCATCCTGCGTGAGCCGTTCTTTGGTGCGGTCGTAAAGCTTGGTCGTGCGCGGGCTTTCGTGCGCGGCCATTTCCTGGGCGCGCTCGAGCGCACCACCATTCAAGAGATAAGCGGTGATGCCCGTGGCTCGGAAGGTGTGGGTGCCGATCGGCGCCGTGATCCCGGCCGCCGCCGCACGTCGGCGGATCATCAGCCAGGCGGCGTATTGATTCATCGCGCGATCGGTTAGTGCATTAGCATTGTGCCGAGGTGAAGTGCGGAACAGCCATCCCTTCCGGTCCTCGGCAATGCCGGCCGCGTCAACATAGGTGTGCAGCGCCTCAGCGAGTGCGTGATGACATGGCATCGCATGCTCTTTGCCGCCTTTTTCATGCAGCCGCACCGTCCAGCCAGCGCCGCTCGACTGAAAATCCTCGACCCTCATCTTCAGCGCAGCGGTGATGCGCGCAAAGGAATAAGTGAGCGTGCCGATCAAGGCTCGGTCGCGCAGATCGCGCAACGTCACGGTCGGAATGCTGTCGAGCAGCGTGCGCCATTCGGCGCCCTCGAGCACCGGCGTCTTCCCCGTCTTGACCACATGCGTCGGTCCGCGCACCGCGGCCGCCGGATTCATTGGTAGCACCTGGCCGGTTACCAGCCAGTCGAACAGCATGCGCACCGCCGCCAGCTGCTGCTTGACCCCCGGCGCCCCGTGCTTCCCCTGCAGCTCTTTGACCCACGCCGCGACATCAAACGGCCGGATGCCGGTGAGCGTAAGCCTACGATTCTCACACCAAGCGAAAAACCGGCTGCAGGCGCGGGCATAAGCCCGCCGGGTGTGATCGTTGCTGAGGTTCGCTGCGAAGAACTCGACGTATCGCCAGCCCGCTTGGTCACCGCCAGCGTCGGTGATAAGCGCCGGCACGATATAGGTGCCGGTCCGGGTGGTGGCCGCCGTCGGGACGGTCGGTTCGAGGATGGCCGGGAGCTGGTCGTCGGGGGGTGTCATAGGCCCCTACTTTACCACAAATGTTCCTAGTGATAAAGGACGTTATCACTAGCAAGAAGCTGAGGTAGGGGGCGGCGCTTTGGGACCTCGGCTTCCGCTACCCTGCGTTAGGACAAAACAACTGATTGACGTAGGACGATTTGTCCTCTATGATATAGGTCATTATGCCGACCCACGAATTGCAGCAAATCCTTCTTCGCCTTGGCCTTTCGCAGACCGAGGCCGGGCAGCTTCTTGGCGTGGCGCCTCGCACCGTTCGGCGATGGTTGGAGGGCGAGGAAGTCCCTGGCCCAGCGGCGCAAGCGCTGCGTGCCTGGATCCGTCTGCACGAACGCAACTTGCCGTGGCGTCCCGACAGCGCCTCGATTGCCGAGGACGATCAGGATCAGATCGCCCGGCATCGGATGCATGCGATCAATCTCACCGAGATCCTCGCACGGGTCGAAGCGAGAGGCGGTCCTCGTTTGCCTTGGAAAGTCGATCGCCAGCGCTCACGCGCCACCCTCGGACCTATCGAAGTCTCTTATTACACCCTTTTGAACGGCGGGTTCTCACTGGCGACTTACACGCGCAGAGACGGCGATCCTGATGTGCAACGTGATTGGGAATTGATCGAGGATGCAATCTTCTGCATTGCCAAGGCGCTTGAGCCCGGGCCTGTGACGCTCGTCTACCACGATCGGCCGTGGCGAAACGGCACTGTGCAGCAAAGGTTCGAGGAGTTTGCGTCGACCAACGAAGCAATCCAACGCGCATGTGCGTCAATGGGGTCGCGGAATTTCCACGATCCCTTCATCATTGCGGGCAATCCGGCTGAACCCCTATTGGACAAGCATGAGCTGCGTCGAGAATGCGAGCGCCGCAAAAACGGCGCGATGGCGCTTCGCGCAGTGGCCGAATACGTGGCACGCAATTCGGCAATGTCCGTCACGTCGGGGCCTCGAATGCTCGGTCCTGCACAAGCCGCTGAGAAGAAGCAGCGCATCGAGGCTCTCGCGATGGAAATTCATTCACTGGCAGCGGCAGCGGAACTGGGATTAGCCGGATATCGGCAATTCGACGCGATCCTCGGCAACTTCCACAAGCTCGGGTTCTTTCCCGAAACATCCCTTGTATCCGAAGTCGCGCACGCGTTTTTGCGGAGATAGGCAGGAATTATGACCCGCCGCCCCCTCGACCCAAGAATCTGCTCGGTCGCGATTGACGCCAATGCCCTGAATCGCGACGGCAGCGCTCATGACGAGCTGGTCCACCGTCTGCTCCGTCTATCAGCCCCGGGCACAATCCGGTTGCTCGTGCCAAACTTCGTCACTGGCAACAAGCGGCATTTCCTGGAGGGAAGTTATGGTGTGACGGGCGATCACCGCTTACTTGAAGAACGGCGGCACCCTTGAGAAGGCGCCATCGATGGCGAATCACGCCTCAGCGCGCACGACGCAGCTCTACGATCGCTGGCGCGACGAAGTGAGCCTCGACGAGGTCGAGCGGATCGTGATTTGACGAAAACAACAGTTCGAAGCGGCAGATACGATGAAAGAGTTACTCGACAAATTTCCCACAGGTAATGACCTATTATCGCTTAATGACCGGGAATTAGACGCTGCTCTCCTGAAAATTGTTATGGCGAGGGCGGATGGGGATGGCCTCACGGTGCCGAAATTTCTCTCTCTTGGAGAACTCGAAAATATTTACAGCGTTGGTCTCTCGCTGCCTGCCGCTCGGGTCAATCAGATCAATGAGCGACTAACTGGAGCTTACCAGCGATTGCTATCTGGAAACTATACAATGCCTGCGCCCGGCCAACCAATTGGTGTAGTCACGGTTACGCCGAGCGGCCGCTCCGGATTAGCGCCCGCAGAGAAATCGCTCCTGGAATGGGCCGGCGGCACCCGCGTCACCCTCGCGATCGTGTTTACCGACATCGTTGGCTCCACCGCGCTAAACGTCGAACTCGGCGATGCTGCAATGAGCGAGGTGCGCCGTCAGCATTTTGCCCAGAGTACGGCCCTGCTTGCCCAGCACGCCGGATACGAGGTGAAAACCATCGGTGACAGCGTTATGGCGGTTTTCCGGTCGGTTGAATCGGCCCTCGACTACACCCGGGCGTTACAGGCCGATCCGGGTTCTTCCGAACTTCAGGTGCGAGCGGGAATTCACATCGGTCCTGTCGATGTCACCGTCGACGACGTTTTCGGTGCGGAAGTGGCTCTTGCGAGCCGCGTCGCCGCCGCGATCGCGGGCGCCGAAATATGGCTGAGCAGTCGAGCGAAAGAGGACGTGGATCGCGCCGGCGTATACCGGGACGCGCAGTGGCAGCCGCACGACGTGAGCCTCAAAGGGATAGGTGACGCGCAGCTCTGGTCTTTGGAACCAACAGCGCCAGGTCAACAGCCAACGGCTACGCGCTTGCGCGCACCGGCACGACGGCCGGCTCTTAAGATCTCTGTGGGCGAGACCGGACCCTATTTTCAGACAAAAGGATGCAGTCTACGTTCTACGATACGCACTCTGAAATTGAGGATAGATAATACCAGTCAAAAGGATGCAGTAACGGCAATCAAAGTAACAATTCTCTCCATAGAGCCCCAATCCGAATATGTAGGGCCGTGGCTTCTTGCTGAAAATCTAACTCTGGCTGCTGGAGACCATTGTTTTGTGCCTTTTGTGAGTTATCAGGAGGCTGACACTGCGACTGGACATTCGACCGCCCGCTACGAAAGATCGGCGACGTTTTTGGAAATTCTTACGGAACGTACGCAGCCCAAGCCACCAAGAAACATTGCGCAATTCGTCACCGTTAGAGCTACGGGCATTGGCTCGGCGCCCTGTGACTATCGATGCAGGATATGGGTTGATCGCCCGGATGGTCGGTTGCGGGTCGCTGCTGCAGAAAGTCCTTGTCGGGAGTGACTACGCGATAAACGGAGTATCACGTACAGCGAAGTCAGGGGCGAACGGTTGATACAAGACCTATCCATGCCTGAAATCTCAGCAGGAGCCAGAAATCCTAGGCCACAAGGACCTGGCAGACTCGGCCTGGCCGAGCCCGAGCTAACAAGGACTGAGAAGCCGGGCTCAGCCCGCAGTTTGGGGATGGCCCATAAGGGTTTGTCGCCACGGGCGACGCGCTCGATGTCGTCGAACGCGTTGCGAAACGCCTTCTTCCAGTTCTCCCAGCTCGGCCCCGGCATATACGGCGTCAAGATGATGTTGTGCCAGATGAAGAGCTTGTGCTCGGGTGCCGGCAGCTCCTCGACCATAACGTCGAGCCCGGCCCGCGGATACGCTCGGAGACCAGCGCGTCATAGAGTGCCTCCTCGTGGACCACGGGGCCGCGGCAGGTGTTGACGGAGATTACCGTCGGCTTCAACAGCCCGAGCGCGCGCCCCAATCAATTTGTGCGTCGAACGTCGACTGAAAAAGGGAGTTCGCCGGCGACGTGCAATTCCCCGGCCTCTGATCTTGGCCTTTGGAGATGCTGGAGTGGCGGGGTTCGCCGGCAAACAGAGGTTCCTTTAGGCAGTTCGGAACCGGAGATCGAACCGTGCCCCGCGCGGGACGCGGTCGCTTACCGTTATACTCGCGCCATGGGCCCTGACAATTTCCATGACGATCGCCAGACCCAGTCCGGCTCCGTTGGTACGCGGCGCTTTACCGCGCCAGAAGCGCTCGAAGATATGCGGCCGATCCTCGACTGGGATGCCCGGACCGTTGTCCTGGACACTGATCGTCCCCTCTGGTCTGACCTCGACAATGACCTCGCTCTCCGGCGGGGTGTGCGCTAGTGCATTCTCAATGAGATTGCGCAACGCATCTGCGATTGCGGCAGCATTACCGGAGACCAAGACCCGATGATCGGCGCCGGTCAGCGCAATCGTCCGGCAGGCTGACAGCGCCAGATGCGCCATTGAACCGACCACCTCCTCGGCAAGTTGATGCAGATCGACCGGTGATGAGACATCCAGTGCGAGCGAGTCGAGACGGGCGACACAGAGCAACTGCTCGACGAGCCGGTTCATTCGCGCGACTTCTTCTCTGAGCGCCGAAATTTGACCGTTGCCCTCGAGCGTATCGAGGCGGGCTGTGACTATGGTTAGCGGCGTTCGCAATTCGTGCGCGGCATTGGCGGTGAACCGACGCTGAATCACAAAGCCTTGCTCCAACCGGTCAAACGCGTGATTGACGGCGATAACGAGCGGGAGCGCCTCGGTTGGTACATCGGTCTCGGGCAGGCGCAACCCGATCGATCCCGGCCCGATGGCGCTCGCCTGCGCGGATGCCGTTCGCAAAGGCAGCAGGCTCCTTCGGACGCTGAAGGCGGCGAGCAATAAGGCGAGCCCCACGAACGGCGGCACATACCAGGCGACGTCGAAGACGAACTCCCGCAGGATCGAGTGAACCAGCTGGTTGCCGCCCGATACCTCGGCGGCCAGCACGGATAGTGCCCCGGCCGCGCTGTCGAGCCTAACGCTGACTCCCGAATAGTCTCGCTCCAAGGTGCCGAATTTACTGAGGCGGAAGTAACTCGGTTCGTAATCCGCTTGTGGCCATCGGGCGATCATCGCACCGATCTCGGGTGTGGAAGCCTCGATGAGGTGCCCTTCGTTATCCCGGATCGCGAACAGCGATTCCTGAGCCGCCGCAGAATAAACGCCCCTTAGCAGCGGCGGGAGCTCAAGCCGCGGCTTCTGGTTCTCGTCCAGGGAAACGTAGCGGGCAAGGTCCTCGGCGCGTAGTCCGAGCTCGCGATCAGCCAGGGAGCCGGCCGTCAGCGACGCGCTAAAAATTAGACCGCCCACAGCCAGGCAACTCGCGACAAAGAAGAGACTGGCGAGCTCGATCGTGAGCCGAAGCTGCAGCGACTTGATCCGATGGCTCATGCTGTGGTCTCGGCGAGGATGTAGCCGACGCCCCGGATAGTGTGAATCATCAAGCTGGCACCTGCCGCCTCCAATTGCCGCCGCAAGTGGTGAACGTGGACCGGGATCGGGTTTGAATCCGGCTCCTCGTCAATGCCGTAAAGTTTCTCCTCAAGCACGGCTTTCGGCACGATACGCCCGAACCGTCGCATCAGCTGCTCGAGGATCGCGAGCTCCCGCCGCGATAATCGGGCGGGGATCCCACCAATGGTCAGCTCTCGTCCGATCGTGTCGAGGCGGACATTGCCGGCTTCGAGCGTCATTCCAAGCACGCCACCAGGACGGCGGAGAAGCGCTTTGATACGGGCCACGAGCTCGGCCATCGCGAAAGGTTTGGTCAGATAATCGTCGGCTCCGGCATTCAGCCCCGCCACCCTGTCCTCGACGGCATCCCGCGCCGTCAAAATCAGGATCGGGAGGGACTTTCCGGCCTGCCGCGCAGCCGTCAACACACCAAGACCATCACCATCGGGCAGGCCAAGATCGAGGACTGCCGCGTCATAGTTGATCAGCTCGAGCGCGATGCTGGCATCCTCGGCCGAACCGGCGATGTCGACCGTGAAGCCGATCTCGCCGAGCTTCGATTTCAGGATGCCGGCCAGGCGATCTTCATCCTCGATGACCAAAAGCCGCACGGGCTCTCTCCGCCGGGTCCCAATATATTAGGGCGAGACCGCCAAAAAGCGTTTGCTCAGCAGAGTGCCGCTGGCCCGCACCGTGCGCATGCGTATGGCGTCTCGTCGCTCCAAGCAGCGGGCCTATACAATTGGGCGCGATCATGCTGCAGGGCAAGAACCAGCGTCCTCGGCTATGGCAGCCGCGTGATTGTAAGCCGGTCGAAATGGGTCACGCTGTCAGCCTTGGTCCAGAGCGCGACGCGCCCCGGCCCGGTGAACCGGCGGTCGGTTGTCGTGAACAGCTCCTTTCCGCCGAGCGTGATTGTGAACTTGTCACCTTCTGCGCGCAATCCAAAGACCTGCCAGATGTCGGAAGGGACCTGAAGCGACACGCCCTCGATCTAATGTTGGTCGCCCTTGACCACGCGGTAAAACCGGACATTGTCTTCAAGTGCGTTTGCGCCGCTGTTGCATAACTCGCATGAAATCGGGTTGCTCCATTGTTTTCATATTTGAACCCCTGCCCCGGGCCGGACTGACCCGATCACCGTACGATTCTTACACCCGTTTCATTACGTTGCCTCTGGTGGGCAATCCGATCACTTCGCCGAAGGCTGTGCTCCACTCGTGGCTTTTGATGGTCTATAATCCAGGCGGCCGCGGTCAGATCTGTTAAGACGCCGTCGCACCGCGCCGCATATCCGGTGTTACCTATGTGCTGCTGATCTCTTATCTGCTGCGACAGCGATTGCTGCAAGCTACTGAAATAGCTAAGGAATGCTTTCGCTCGAGGCGCTCCTACCTCTTGCTCTAATGTGGCGAGTGTCTCGTGAACGCGGGCATTGCGGACCCACCAACGTTGTTGTGCTTTCCTAAATGACGTCGCAAGATCAGGTCGGGAATCCTCGCATGCCACTGCCATTGTTTCGACGATCGCGGTATGGTCCAGCATCGATACTAGATATCCGGGATCGAGTTCACCCGCCGCTCCCGAAGACACAATTGATCCCAAAGACACTACGACCATCACTGGGACGCGCAACTCACGGCAGTGGGAAGTCGCTCCGCTCGTGAGCCGCGTCCGTCTTGCGAGTGAGTGTGGTGAAGCGATCACCGGACGAATTCCTCTAGACGCTTGAGCACGTTGCCTCTGCTTAGCAGTCCGATCACTCCGCCGCCCGCCATGATCGGCAGTGGCCCAACATTGCACAGCAGAATGATCCCGATCGTTAAGATGAGTAAAATCCAAGTAAAGATATCCGGGGCGGCATGCGGAGCCATCTGCACAAGCGAAACGGCGAGAGCACCGATCACCGCGGGCCCAACGCCACGCATAAATGCCCTGAGCCATTGAAGATTTTTCAGTTTGCGCAGTAGCGGCAAAACCGAGAGCATCATCAGGAATGACGGCAAAAAGATCGCCGATCCGGCAACAGCAGCCCCCGTCGCCCCGGCGAGCTTAAAGCCGATAAATGCCGCGAGCATCAGGATCGGGCCCGGGGTGAGCTGACCAAGGGCTAACCCGTCGACGAACTCCTTGGGCGTCAACCAGCTGAATTGAATGACCACCTGTTCCTGAATGAAGGCGAGCATCGAAAGGCCGCCACCAAATGTAAAGCCTCCAACCTTAAAGAAGAACGCTCCCAATTCCCACAAACTAGGGGAAATTGTATTCGATCGCTGTGGCAGATCCGTTGTTGTAATAATCAGATGGGTGAGGAACGTATCGGCTAGGTAGTAAGTGCCAAACGCAGCGACTAGGACCGAGATAGCGATTAACCCCGTCCGGCGCGATTCGAAGAGGGTTATTCCTACACATCCTGCAAGCATCAGCGGCATGACAAGGCCAATCGGTGTGAAGTACATCACGATCGCAGCGGTGACCGCGATCGCGATTTGCGAAGACTCCCTGATCGTCCCTTTGCCGAGGCGATACACCGACACAGCAAAGATGCCGACGACAACCGGGCCAATGCTATAGAACGCGTTTCGCATCGAGGGGAGCGTTCCAAAGGCTACATAAGTGGCTGCGAGGGCAAGCATGATCAAAAACGCCGGCAGGACAAAACACACGCCCGCTGCAATGCCGCCAGCTAGCCCGGCCTTCGCGTGGCCGATAAATATCCCAAGCTGGGTCGCCCCCGGTCCCGGCAGCATATTCACGAGCGCAAGCCCTTCGACAAATTCCGGCTTGGAGATCCACCCACGCTTCTCCTGGATCTCGGTTTGCATGATTCCCATGATGGCGGGTCCGCCGTAGCTCATTGCGCCGATCTTGAGAAAGACCCCTGCAACTTCTGATAATCGGACGGTTCGCTCGCTCATTAGAGATTCCTCATAACAAAATTCACAATCGCGTTACTCACGGCTCCAGCTATCCGTGGCTGTTCCGATACTTCCATCATTACTGGATATGGGCGCAGGGCAACTGACCCGCGTGATTGGCGGTAGCGCGTCCTTAATGGCTAACACCGAAAAAGAAATGACCGTGATTGTTGCGAGCCCGATAGCAATGACGATGAGAAAAGGGTTTACCATCGCGGCGGCGCAATCGAGACGGCGCATCAGTCTTGGACCTCGCTGGATGGGCGGTGTCGCGTCGCTTTCCGTCCCGACCTCGGACGATGGGAGGGCTCAGCGTTCGCTGCTATAGCTGTCATACAACTTGCCCGGGTTATCCCACCGGATCACCTCCATAAAGGCGTCCACATAAGCGGCGGCTCTCGCACCGTAATCGATGTGATAGGAGTGCTCATACATGTCGAGCGCCAGGATCGGCCGTCCACCGGCGAGCGTCGTCGTGTGGTCCATGGCCCACTGGTTGATCAGCTTGCGGTCGCGTGGTGACCAGGTCAGCAACACCCAACCGGCTCCGCCGCCGATTGCCTTGCCCATGGCGGCAAACTGGGTTCTCCATCGGTCGATGCTCCCGAAATCGCGTGTAATGGCGTCGGCCAGAGCGCCGCTCGGCGCTCCATCGCCGCCGAGCCCGTCGAAATACAGCTCATGGAGGATCATGGAATTTGCGGCGATCAATTCTTCACGCTTCAGCCCATTTATCACAAAGACTGGCGCCTTGGAGAAGTCGAGTTCGGCGAGTTGTGTTGTCAGGGTGTTGAGCCGCCTCACAGCACCCGAGTAATTGTTTTCGTAATGGCTGACCAAGAGTTTTTCAGAAAGACCTTTGATGGTCTTCGGGTCGAAGGGGAGAGGCTTGATCTCATAAGTCATCGGTTTAGGTCCTGCATTGGATGTGGGCTCTGCTAGAGCGGACACTTGAGTGATGGGACCGGCGAACGCTATACCGGCCGCAAGACCTGCACTCTGAATGAAGGTACGCCGTTGGATTTTCAGTGGCACGTCTACCCCCTGTAGAGAAACCAGCCGAGGAGGGGCCGATAACGAATGCGGATAAGAGGTCCGCAATGGTCTGGACGCCGATCTTGCGGGCACTTGTTTAAGACAGTTTTAGGAGATCGCTGACTTTCCCGAGCCGAGGAGGATTAGCTACAGTGGGTCAACGCGGCAGCCCGCCTTCTCGCCAATCCCACTGCTCATCGCAGCAATCGCTGCGATCGGCCTGATCGGCTTTCCAGCGCTCCAACCGGCTTGGGTCTCTGTCAGATAGCGAAGTGCAGCGTGATCAAAGCGGTCAGTGGGTCGAACGGCCTGGCCATGGAGCAAGCGCCGCAACGCGGCGGAGGTCATCGGCGGCCTCGGCCAACAGCCATTCGCGAAACATCGTAATCTTAGGGAGTGTCGAGGTCGCCTTGGGGCAGACTATCCAATAAGTCTTGGATATCGGTAATGAGATTGGAAATAGTTTTACCAGACGCTTATTGATCAGATCCCAGGCCGCGAGCGTCGTGCGGGCGAGCGCAACGCCTTGGGCATCGACTGCGGCATCGATCACCATGCTTGCATGGTTCAGTACCGGACCACGCGAAAGTTCACCACTGAGTACACCGGCGGCCTCGAGCCACTTGGCCCAATCGCTCCGGTTATCTAGGTGAAGCAAAGGAAATTCTGCCAAGTCCGAAGGATTGCAAAGGCGACGCTCATCGATGAGCTTGGGGCTGCACACCGCAAAGAGCTCCTCCGGACACAATTTCACAGCATCAAGGCCCGCCCATTTGCCGTCCCCATGTCGCACGGCGATGTCGACCTCTTCTTGCGCAAAATCGACGTGATGCATAGTCGCAGAGACCCTCAGGTCGATCTCCGGGTGCGACGGCGCGAAGCGGCCAAGGCGATGCACGAGCCATTTGGCGGCGAAATCCGGTGACGTGCTTACCGTCAAAGCCCCCGTGCTTTGGCGCTGCACGAGGCGCTCTGTGCCGACCGCTATGCGGTCGAACGCATCGCGAACAACCGCAAGGTATTGCCGACCAGCCTCCGTGATCACCAGGCGCTGCCGCTCGCGATTGAATAGCTTAACGCCGAGATCCGTCTCAAGCGCCTTGACTTGATGGCTGACAGCGCCCTGGGTCACACAAAGTTCCTCTGCGGCCCTCGTAAAGCTTTCGTGCCGCGCCGCAGCGTCGAAGGACTTTAGCGCATTGAGGGGCGGGAGGCGGCGAAGCACGGCTCAACTTCATGAGAAAAACTGGGGCATGGTAGAGAAACCATGCTTTGCAGACAAGAACTTCCTCACCTTATTCGTCTGGCTCCCTTACTTACCCGGAGCACTACGAATGTCCACTCTATCCGCGGTGACCGCGCGCATCTGGTCGAACACGCCGGCGGCCAAAAGATGGCGGTCCCTATACCTGCGTCTGTTACACACGCTGCGTGTGTGGAATGCGCGTAACCGGCAGCGTGAGGTCCTCCGCCTCTTAGCGGAGCGTGATGATTACCTGCTCAGGGACATCGGCCTAACGCGTGTCGAGGCCCTCCGCGAGGCCGCAAAGCCATTTTGGCAGCGCTGAGTGCCGTGGAAGGTGGCGAGATGAAAATTACCCAGCAGGCTGTTAGCTAATTGAGGTGCTGAGGCGGAAGTCAGGTGGCGACGTTATAGGCTCACTGACGCCATAGGCTCACTGACGCCATAGGCTCACTGACGCCGGCCCTTTTCGCGTCTTCGAGGCGGTATTAGATAGTCCGGTGGTCGACGTTGGCGACAGCGAGTGCGTGCTATCTCTGTTCGCCTTGCCAGCAGGAATGTACGGAACGGCGTGAAGTTTAGCCGCCTGCGGCCACTGGGGATGCCCCGATGACGGGGCGGCGCATCGACTTGGCTTTGGCTTGCGGGAAAACGTTAAAACTGCCTTAAAGGACCTCGGCCAGGTTCCAGCACGCGTGATGTTGGAGGAAGGATGGGAACCATGGCGTCGAAACCAGTTCAATGGGTGTTGCTGATTGCGGCGATCGGCTTTTCGAGCATCGAAGGGGCTCCGGCGTGGGCGGAAGATGCGGAAGATCACGACCCCGCGGCTTTGGCGGCTGCCCTCAAAAATGTGAGTGCGACCCTGCAGGGCGGGCTCAAAGCCAGTGAAGCGCAAGGAACCCCGATCTCGGGGAAGTTCGAGATCGAGGATGGAAAACTGCAATCGTCGATCTATACGATGACGGGCAACGACTTCATCGAGGTCGTCGCCGATCCCAACACCGGCGCGATCGCCAAGGCGGAGAAGATCACGGATGCCGATGATCTCAAGGAAGCGACAGAGCAGAAGGCCGCCATGTCAAAGGCGCAGGTCCCCTTGTTGACCGCCGCCGAGACGGCGGTGAATGCGAATGCCGGGTCTCGAGCGGTTAGCATCGTCCCGGGGCTGAAGAATGGACAGGCGACAGCCGAGGTGACCTTGCTGCAGGGAACGACATTCAAGAAGGTGATGGAGAAGCTCGACTGAAAGCGGGGTTTTCGGATTGCCCGATCGACAGCTGACGGAGGATGACCATGTGGTTGCATCTGCGACAGTTAGCGCTCGTAGCTTTGGCAGCTGGAGCACCTGGACTTGCGGTTGCCGCCGATGACTGGCAGGCGCAAGTCGGCGAGGCTCTTGGAAAGACGGGCGCGACAACGCCGGGCGGCATCTACCGCGTGGGCCTGCCGCGCACCGATTTGAAAGTCACGCTCGACGGGGTCGAGTTGAAAGCAGGTTTTGCGCTCGGCAGCTGGCTCGCCTTCGAGAAGATGGGCGATCAAGGCATGGTCATGGGCGATCTCGTGCTGACGATGGACGAGGTCGCACCGGTCATGACCAAGCTCGCGGCGGGCGGCATAGAGGTGACGGCATTGCACAATCACCTGCTCCGCAACCAGCCCTTCACGATGTACATGCACGTGCAGGGGCGAGGCGATCCGGTGAAACTGGCGGCGGCGCTGCACACGGCGCTTGCCGAGAGCAAAACGCCACTTGGCTCCGCCTCCGCTGCTCCAGCCGCGGCGCCGCCCCAAATCGATCTTGACACTGCCGCACTCGACCAGACGCTCGGCGCCAAGGGGACAAATAACGGCGGGGTCTACCAGTTCAGCATCCCGCGCGCGGAGCCGATCAAGGATGATGGGATGGATGTTCCGCCGCCAATGGGCTCGGCCAATGCGATTAATTTCCAGCCGACCGGCGGCGGCAAGGCGGCGATCACCGGCGATTTCGTTCTGATCGCGAAGGAAGTGAACCCGGTCCTGAGAGCGCTGCGAGAGCACGGGATCGAGGTTACAGCAATCCACAATCACATGCTCGACGATCAGCCGCACCTCTACTTCATGCACTTCTGGGCCAATGACGACGCCGAGAAGCTCGCCGAAGGGCTGAAAGCAGCGCTCGCGCAGATCAATATCGTGAAGAGCTGAGGGTGTTCGCGCGGACGGTCCTGTTATCGGCAAGCCTGATGTGGCCTGCGACCTTGCTGGCGCAGACGACCGGCGCGCCCCTGGTGCTCGAGGCGAAGATCCCGCTCGGCCAGGTGACCGGACGCATCGATCATCTCGGCATCGATGCGAAGCGGCAGCGGCTGTTCGTTGCCGAGCTCGGCAACAACACCCTTGGCGTGGTCGATCTGGCAGCGGGCAAAGTACTGCACAGGATCGCCGGTTTGAGCGAGCCGCAGGGCGTTGCGTATGTCCCGTTTGCCGACAGCATATTTGTAGCGAACGCAGGTGACGGTTCGGTGCGCGTGCTGCGGGGCGAGGATCTCGCCCCCATCGGGCGCATCGAGCTCGGTGACGATGCCGACAATGTGCGCGTCGACACCACTCGCAAGCGGGTGCTGGTCGGTTATGGCAAGGGTGCGCTTGCGGTGATCGATCCGGTCAGCCTGTCGAACACTGGCGATATCCGCCTCAAAGCGCACCCCGAGGGATTTCAGATCGACGAAGCCGGGACCGAAGTCTTTGTAAATGTGCCGGGCGCGCACGAGATCGCCGTGGTCGACCTTGCGGGCGGATCGGCCGGATCGTTGCCGACGCAAGGAGCGGGATCGAATTTTCCGATGGCGATCGACAGTGAGGCGCACCGGGTTCTCGTCGTCTTTCGCAGCCCGCCGACACTGATGTCTCTGTCGAGCCAGGACGGACATGTCGCGGCCAAGATCGAAACCTGCGGCGATGCCGACGATCTGTTCGTCGATCGCAAGCGCCGCCGCGTCTATGTGAGCTGCGGCGAGGGCGTCATCGATGTACTCGAGCCGGACGAAGCCGGCTACCGGCGGCTCGCGCGGGTGCCGACAGTATCGGGAGCGCGCACGTCGTTGTTCGTGCCTGAGCTCGACCGGCTGTTTGTGGCGGTGCGGGCGACCTCACATGAGCCGGCCGCGATTTGGGTGTTCCGGCCGGCCGCATGAAGGCGGTCAGAGGCGTAGCGGCGCTGTCTGCGGCGGTGCTCATGTGCTGGTGTGGTGAGGCAGAGGCGTATCGGCCGTTCGACGGCACCGATGCGGCGGTGGCGGAAACGGGCGAGATCGAAATCGAGCTCGGTCCGGTCGAATACCTTCGCGAGGGAGCCGAGCGCATGCTGCTCGCTCCCGATCTCCGGATCAATTACGGCTTTATCCCGGGCTGGGAAGCATCGCTAGAGGGTAAGCTCACCCATGGTCTGACCGCGGGCATCCCCGGGACAAGCCTGGTCGAAAGCGACGCGCTGCTCAAAGGCGTGCTGCGCGAGGGCAGCCTGCAGGAGAAACCTGGGCCCAGTATCGCGACCGAATTCGGCGTTCTATTGCCGGGGATCAATGATCAACACGGGACCGGAGGAGTCCTCAACGGCATCGTCTCGCAGCGCTGGGACTGGGGAACGACCCACCTCAATGTTCAACTTGAACTTACCCGCCAGCAGCATGTCGATTACTTTCTCGACACGATAATCGAGGGTCCACATGACTGGCCCGTGCGACCAGTCGCCGAAATCTTTTACGAGAGCGATGTTAGCGTGTTTCGAACCGGCTCCGCCCTGGTCGGGGCGATCTGGCAAGTCCAAGACAATATTGCAGTCGACTTCGGCTTGCGCGGCGCGCGCACCAATGGCCAAACCGCCGGCGAGATCCGCGCGGGCGTCACTTTTGCTTTTGGTGTGGCGAAGGGGCAGGACATTCTGTCAGGTCTCGTCGCTTTAGCATTGCGAGGATTTCACTAGCGAGCGAGGTCAACAGCGAATTGGCAAGGCAACCTTCGGAGCCGCGTCGGAGGGTCGATGCAGAAACGCTTCGGCTTTTCGTGATCGGATTGCCCTCGTTGCTCGCGGGAACGTGGGCACCGCTTCGGTTTTATTCGCGGCTAGACGAAGAAGGTTTTCGCAATGTGGTCCAGAGCCTGCTCCTGATCTCGGGGCTCGGGCCGGTTGTGCGTAGGAGCTGAAGCATGCGCGGCCAATGGTTGAGCGGCGATGAATGGTGGCGGCCACTGCCGCCGGAGGCCTCGTCCGATGCGTTGCGCATCCTCGCCGCGCGCGGCATACGGGCGTTTGGCGATGGCTATGTCGCCTTGTTGCTTCCGATCTACCTTGTCGAGCTCGGGTACAGCGCGCTCGCGATCGGCGCTATCGTAACCAGCACACTAATCGGCACCGCGCTCTTGACGCTGTGGGTCGGGTGGATCGCTAACCAGCATTCCCGGCGCATGCTGCTCCTCGCCGCGGCGGTACTGATGGCCATGACCGGGGCCGGCTTTGCGGTCATCACGGATTTCTGGCCGCTTCTGGTCATCGCCTTTGTCGGTACGATGAATCCGACCTCGGGCGATGCGAGCATTTTCGTACCGCTCGAACAGACCGTGCTGACGCAGACGATCGCGGCCCGCAGCCGAACCGCGCTGTTCGCGCGTTACAGCGTCATCGGCTCCTGCGCGACGGCGCTCGGCGTGCTGGCAGCCGCGCTTCCCGATTTTATGATGGCCTGGACCGGCAGCACTCGGGCAGGTGCCATGCAGTTGATGTTCGGATTTTATGCGGGGCTGGGGCTATTGGCGCTGCTGTTGTACCGGCCGCTGTCTCCGGCGGTCGAGCTGGCCGACGAAGCCCCAAAGGCGCCGCTGCAGAAATCAAAAAAGCTCGTCTATGGAATGGCTGCGCTTTTCGGCATGGATTCGTTCGGCACCGGTTTCCTGGTGCAGTCGCTGCTGGCGCTCTGGCTTTATCAGGCTTTTGCGGTTTCGGTGACAACAACCGCGGCGATCCTGTTCTGGAGCAGTCTGTGCTCGGCGGTCTCTTATCTCCTCGCGGTTCCGATCGCGGCGCGAATCGGGCTCATCAACACGATGGTGTTCACTCATCTACCGTCCAACGTGTTGTTGATCCTGATCCCCTTCGCGCCCAATCTCGCGACCGCCATCGCACTGCTGCTCGCGCGCAGCGCGCTATCGCAGATGGATGTGCCGACCAGGACCTCGTATGTGATGGCAGTTGTTACGCCGTCCGAACGGCCGGCAGCCGCAAGCGTCACTGCAGTCCCGAAAACGTTCGCCTGGGCGGCGGGCTCGATGATTTCGGGCTATCTGTTGACGCTCTCCACCTTTGGCTGGCCGCTGCTGATGGGCGGCGTGATCAAAGGCGTCTATGACATCCTGCTGCTGATCAAGTTTCAGAAGGTGCGGCCGCCCGAGGAGGCTGGAGCCGCCGCCGATTAAATCTGCCGCTCAGCCGCGCGAGACAGCGTTCTCGTCGCGACCATCAATGCTCGAGAAGACCGGCCTTACGCAGGCCGTCGGCCATATGCTCACGGGCTACCGGGTCGGAATAGCGGTCCAAATACCAGCGAGTCATGTTTTCACTCCCCCCGGCAGGGCGCGCATATCGGCCAATGCGCTTCCGGACCTTACCACCGACGCGACGCGTCGATCAGAGATTGTCACGATGTGAGGAGCCGATAACATGGCCGTGGGTTGAGCAGATACCGGTCAGACGCCCATCCAAGCTCGGTCTTATGAAGCGAAGCGCATCGGCTTGACTCGGCGACCGCTTTGAGCGCCAAGGTCGTCAGCCATGGCCGTTACGTGACGTTCCAAATGGCCGAGGTCGCGGTGTCGCGGCAGATGGTCGCCGAGATCCTGTCGCTGATCGCCCGGTTGCGGGCGCCGCCCGCGCCGGCATGACGGGCGCTGAGGTCAGATGCAGCGACGGAACGATGGTCGAGGTCCGCCTTGACCCAGGCAAAGCACGGCGCTTTGCCCCAGCGGCGCGGCCAACAGGTGGCTTTGACGCCCCGCCGAACACGCAACACGCGATTTGCCGTTGCTCAAGACGCCTGAAGGGTCGATCCTCCCCTCGCAACGTACCGGAATCCGGTGAATGTCGGTTGATATCGGGCGATCGTCGATCGCAGGCCATGATGGCCCCTAAGATCAAGCGGTTGATCGGCGCTGCCCTGCTGGCCGTCAGCTTGTCACCCATTGTGGCCGGTAGTTTAACATTCCCCGCCACTGATGCCAACGCTTGGACTGGAGCGCCGGCTCAAGGTGCTGTTTTTCTACAGCTAATGTATGGGAAAAATTATGATGTAAACAACGCACATAGCGCTCTGCGATTTATGGAATGGCAATACGAGTTAAGTAATAAGGTAGATTTCGAAACAGCCGCGCATGGGGGGCCCTCTCAATGAGGCTACACGGTACCTTCTGTCCGGTTTACGGCGCCCAGATTTTTCTAATTTTATCTTAAATGAACTTACCGATGATTTTCAATCTTCCCAATCAGATATCAATAAATTGAAATTTTGGACCCGCGTTGCAAGCATACTTTATTGGGGTGGCACTCCATTTAATTCTCCTGAAATCAGATCTCACGCCTCTGATGTAATTTACAATATCATGCAAGCTAATGCTAATGATCGCCAAAAGTT
>Ga0187846_10000088_pt1 | contig 53840 bp, 48 predicted proteins | sample TC_taG_FD_161473 | JGI IMG/M metagenome (GOLD analysis project Ga0187846, IMG submission 161473) | Biofilm microbial communities from the roof of an iron ore cave, State of Minas Gerais, Brazil - TC_06 Biofilm (v2) | ecosystem: Environmental > Terrestrial > Deep subsurface > Cave > Wall biofilm... | reverse complement strand
GGGGGACAACGTGTCGTGCGAGGTGAGTTTGATCACCCCGGTGGCCCTCGAGAAGGGGCTGCGGTTTGCGATTCGCGAAGGCGGCCACACCGTCGGCGCCGGCGCCGTCGTCGAGATCCTCGAGTAAACGGTCATGCGCGAAATCATCACGTTGCAGTGTGGCGAGTGCAAAAACCGGAACTACACCACCACCAAGAACAAGAAGAAGCATCCGGACCGGCTCGAGACGCGGAAATTCTGCAACACGTGCCGCAAGCACACGGCGCACAAAGAAGTGAAGTGAGGGTCAAGAAGGCCGGATGGCGGGATTTGTAAGGGCGAATCCGTCGAATCTGCTGTGGCGTGGTGAAGGATAGATGTTCAGGGTAAACCCTTCGAATCCGCTGGCGCGGCTTCTCAGGGTAAAGGGGAGTAGGTTCAACGGTAGACCGCCGGTCTCCAAAACCGGATGTGGGGGTTCGAATCCCTCCTCCCCTGCCAGTTTTGGATGTGGCCGGACGCGGCGCAAAGGATCGAGCAAGAACCCATGGCGGAAGCGCTGAAGCTCAAGGAAGAGGGGATTCGCGGCGGTGGAGGCGGCGGCAACGCCGTCACCACCGCGCTCGCAAGATTCGGAGAGTACCCGCGCCGCCTGCGCCAGTTCTTTCACGACGTGCGCGTGGAGATGCGGCAGGTGAACTGGCCGTCGCGCGCCGATGTACGGTCCACCACGGTGGTGGTGGTCGTGACCGTGGCGTTTTTCGGCTTCTATTTTCTTGCCGCCGATACGATTTGCAGGAGAGCGGTGGGCTGGTTGTTTGACTATGCTAAACACTGAAGGAAGCAGCGCGCCGAAGCAGTGGTACATCGTGCACACCTACTCGGGCTTTGAAAAGAAAGTGAAGGAAAGCCTGGAGGGGCGGGTACAGGCCTTCGGTCTCACCGACAAGATCGGGCAAATCATCATCCCGACTGAATCGGTGGTGGAAATTCGCGGTGGCAAGAAGGTCATCTCGCCGCGGATGTGCTATCCCGGCTACGTGCTGGTCGAAATGGACATGGACGACTACACCTGGCACGTGGTGCGCTCGACGCCGCGCGTGACCGGCTTTGTCGGTTCGGGCCAGACCCCTTCGCCGCTTACGGACGAAGAGGTCCAGAACATTTTGAACCGCGCCACCACCACCGCCGAAAAGCCCAAGCCCAAGCTTTCCTTCGAGCGCGGTGAAAAGGTGCGCATCGGAGAAGGGCCGTTCGCGAATTTCACCGGCGTGGTCGAGGAAGTGAACGCCGATCGCAGCACGTTGAAAGTTTCCGTAACGATTTTCGGCCGCTCCACCCCGGTCGAGCTGGATTTCGCGCAGGTGGAAAAAGTGGCGTAGCCGATTCCGCGTCCGCCGCGCGGCGGGCTCGCAACGGCAGACGCAAGCAGGGGACGGTAGCGATGGCCAAAAAAGTTCAGGCGATGGTGAAGCTGCAATTGCCGGCGGCGAAAGCTACTCCGGCGCCGCCGGTGGGCACCGCTTTGGGCCCCCACGGCGTGAACATCATGGATTTTTGCAAGCAGTTCAACGGGAAAACCTCCAAAGAGCCCGACGGCATGATTATTCCCGTGCTGGTGACCATCTATAGCGACCGCACCTTCACCTTCATCCTGAAGACCCCGCCCGCATCGGAACTGCTCAAGCGCGCGGCGGGCATTGTCAAGGGTTCGCCCGAGCCGAACCGCAACAAAGTGGCCAAGGTCTCGAAAAAGCAAGTGGCCGAAATCGCCAGGACCAAGCTGCCCGACTTGAACACCGCGAGCTTGGAGTCGGCCATCCGCACGGTCATGGGCACGGCTCGCAACATGGGCATCGAAGTGGTGGACTAACCGGCGAAGGGAGAGATTCGAGCGATGAGCCGCGGTTCGAAGAATCCGGGCAAGAAAATCGAGAACGCGCGCAAGTTGGTGGAGGCGCGCCCCTACAAGCTCGAAGAAGCCGCCGAACTCCTGCGCAAGGCGCACTTCGTGAAGTTCGACGAGACCGTCGAGCTGGTTTTGAATCTCGGCGTGGACCCCAAGCAGTCCGACCAGATGGTTCGCGGCACGGTGGTTCTCCCGCACGGCCTGGGCAAGTCCAAGCGCGTGCTGGTGATCGCCAGTGGCGAAAAAGTCCGCGAGGCCCAGGAGGCCGGCGCCGATTTCGTCGGCGGCGATGACATGGTGCAGAAAATTCAGGAAGGCTGGACGGATTTCGAGGCCGTCATCGCCACGCCGGACATGATGAAGTCCGCGGGGCGCCTCGGCAAAGTGCTCGGTCCTCGCGGGCTGATGCCCAATCCCAAGACCGGCACGGTGACTTTCGAGATTGCCCGCGCGGTCAAAGAAATCAAGGCCGGCAAGGTCGAGTTTCGTCTCGACAAGACCGGCATCATTCATTCGCCCGTGGGCAAGATCAGTTTCACGGCGCAAAACCTGGCGGGAAACGCGCAGGCGCTGCTGGCGGCCGTGGTGAAGGCCAAGCCTGCCGCGGCCAAGGGAAAATACATCAAGAAAATCACGCTTACTTCCACCATGGGCCCCGGCGTGCCCATTGACCACGCCGAAGCCGACGCCGCCGTAACGGCGGTGGCTGCATAGCAGGTTTCACAGGGGGAGTTCGGCATGAAGAAGAAAGCCGAGAAGGTTACGCAGGCCGACGAACTGCGCACGCAATTGGCCAACGTCTCGACCGTGATTCTCTCGACCTTTCAAGGCATCACCGTCGAGCAGGACACCAAGCTCCGCCGCCAGATCGAAGCCGCGGGCGGCAAGTATCAGGTGGTGAAGAATACCGTCGCCGAGCGCGCCGCCGCCGGCACGCCGGCCGAAGGGCTGCTCAAGGGCCTTTCCGGGACGAATTCGATCGCCTACACCGCCGCCGATCCGGTGGCGCTGGCGAAGATCCTGACCAAGGTCGCCAAAGACGTCCCGGCTTTCAAGTTCCGCGCCGGCTGGGTGGAAGGACGTGTCGTCTCGATTCAGGAGATCAGCCGGCTGGCATCGCTGCCGAGCAAGGACGAACTGCTCGGCAAGATCATGTTCCTGCTCAATGCGCCGGCGCAGCGCGCGGCCACGGCGCTGGCGGCCCTGCCGCGCAATCTTGCGGTGGTCACCAGCGAAGCGGTGAAAGCCAACAAGTTTGGCGCGGGCGCTGCAGCGCCGGCGCCCGAAGCGGCTCACTGACAGGGCCGCAAGCAAGGAATTGTTCGGTTCTCATCTCGGAGGAGGATAGGAAACGGCAATGGCTAGCAAAGTGGAAACGATTCTCGAAGAAATCAAGGCTCTGACGCTGCTCGAGGCTTCCGACCTGGTCAAGAAGATGGAAGAAGCCTTTGGCGTATCCGCGGCTGCCGCGGCCCCGGTGGTGGTGGCCGGCGGAGCGGCGGCGGGCGGCGGGGCTGCGCCGGCGGAGGAGAAGACCGAATTCACCGTCGTTCTCACCGAAGTCGGCGCCAACAAGATCAACGTGATCAAGGCTGTCCGCGAAGTCACCAGCCTGGGCCTGAAGGAGGCCAAGGACTTGGTTGACGGCGCTCCCAAGACCGTGAAAGAGGGCGTCAACAAAGACGAGGCGGCCGCGATCAGAAAGAAATTCGAGGACGCCGGAGCCAAGGTCGAAGTCAAGTAGCTGCCGGGCGTTGGCCCGGCCCTGGCGGTTCGCGGCGGCCCAGGGCGAAGGAATTTCGCCACGCGCTTTTCTATTGAAACGGGAACCTCAAAATCGTCCTTGCCGGAACGACGGGGCGGGTGTCTGTCCGCGCCGCCGTTTCCGGCATGATCCGGAAGGGAATGGTCCATGAGCCATCGCAATGGCAGTCGCGTGATTCGCGAGCGGGAACGCCTGGACTTCGCCAAAATCAAGACCACCGTCCAGATTCCCAACCTGATTGATGTGCAGAAGAAGTCCTATCAGCGCTTCCTGCAGATGGATTTGCTGCCGAGCGAGCGCGAGGACACCGGCTTGCAGTCCGTCTTTACCTCCGTGTTTCCGATTCAGGATTTTCGCGGCCTTTCGCAGCTGGATTTCGTGGACTACGCCATCGGCAACTGGGAGTGCAAGTGCGGCCACCTGCGCGGCCTGCACCACTTGCGCGCCACCTGCCGCAACTGCGGCGCTTCGGTGGTCACCAATCCCTACAAGACCGGCGACGTCATCTGCGCCAAATGCGGCACGTTCAACAAGAACACCCCTACGTTCTGCAACAAGTGCGGCGATCCGGTCGCCCTGCAGCTGAAATACGACGTGAACGAATGCCAGGAGCGCGGCATGACCTATTCCGCGCCCCTCAAGGTCACCATCCGCCTCACCATTTACGACAAGGACCCCGATACGGGCGCCAAGTCCATCCGCGACATCAAGGAGCAGGAGGTTTTCTTCGGCGATATTCCGCTGATGACCGAGAACGGCACTTTCATCATCAACGGCACCGAGCGCGTCATCGTCAGCCAGCTGCACCGCTCGCCGGGCGTGTTCTTCGAGACCGCCAACAACCGCAGCTACTTCCTCGGCAAGATCATCCCCTACCGCGGTTCGTGGGTGGAGTTCGAGTACGACACCAAGAACATCCTTTACGTGCGCATCGACCGCAAGCGCAAGTTCCTCGGCTCCATTTTCCTCCGCGCCCTGGGGATGAAATCGAATGAAGATATTCTGCGCACCTTTTACCAGGTCGAGCGCATTACCCTGCGCGAAAAGGAGCTCTACTGGAACACCTCCGAAGGCCTGATCGACCGCAAACTCTCCAAGGAGATCAAGCACGGCAAGTCCGGCGACGTCGTTGTCGGCGCGCACAAACGCATCAGCGAGCCGCTGTACAAGGAAATCGTCAAGGCGCGCATCAACCAGGTGGAAATCGGCGTGGCGGATCTCGAGGGCGCCGTCACCGTGAGCGAGCTGGTCAATCGCCAGACCGGCGAAGTGCTGGTGGACGCCAATCGCCCGCTGACCCCCGAACTGTGGACCACCATCGCCGAAGCCGCCATCACCGAAGTGGATATCGCCTTCCCCGACCGCGACGACGTGGGCGTCATCGTCGCCCGCACCATCGAGAAAGACGCGATTCGCACGCCCAAAGAAGCGCTCATCGAAATCTACCGCAAGCTGCGTCCGGGCGATCCTCCCACCCTCGAAACCGCCACGGCCCTCTTCAACGGCATGTTCTTCGACGCCCGCAAGTACGACTTCAGCAAGGTCGGCAGGCTGAAATTCAATATCAAGCTGGGACTGGAGACCCAGCTCGAAAAACGCACGCTCGACCCCGCCGATTTCGTCGCCGCCATCAAGTACCTGCTCAAGCTGCGCAAGAACATCGGCACGGTGGACGACATCGACCATCTCGGAAACCGCCGCGTGCGCGCCGTGGGCGAGCTGCTCGAAAACCAGTTCCGCATCGGCCTGGTGCGCATGGAGCGCGCCATCAAGGAAAAAATGTCCGTGTACCAGGAAATGTCCACGGCCATGCCCCACGATCTGGTGAACGCCAAGCCCGTGATGGCCGCCATCCGCGAGTTCTTCGGCAGCTCCCAGCTTTCGCAGTTCATGGACCAGACCAACCCGCTCAGCGAAATCACCCACAAGCGCCGTCTTTCGGCTCTCGGGCCCGGCGGCCTTTCCCGCGAGCGCGCCGGGTTCGAAGTCCGCGACGTTCACCCCACGCACTACGGCCGCATCTGTCCCATCGAGACGCCCGAAGGCCCCAACATCGGCCTGATCAGCTCCCTTTCCTGCTACGCGCGCATCAATGAGTTCGGCTTCATCGAGTCGCCCTACCGCAAAGTAAAGAGCGGCCGCGTGATCGACTTCGTGCAAATCGTCAACGCCGGCGACAGCGAATTCAAGGCCGGCGAAATCGTCGAGCGCGAAAAAGTCGAAGACACCAACGAAGAGCGGAAGCGCCGCCGCGTGGTCGTCGAGCCGCACTGCTTCTACCTCTCGGCGTGGGAAGAAGACCGCTACGTCATCGCCCAGGCCAACGCTTCGCTCGACGAACGCGGCAAAATCACCACCGAGCTCGTCAACTGCCGCCAGGCCGGCAACTTCGTGCTGAAGGGCCGCGAGGAAGTGGATTACATCGACGTGTCTCCCAAGCAGCTCGTTTCCGTGGCCGCCAGCCTCATTCCCTTCCTCGAAAACGACGACGCCAACCGCGCTCTCATGGGCTCGAACATGCAGCGCCAGGCCGTGCCGCTCATCCGCGGCGAAGCGCCCCTGGTGGGCACCGGCATGGAGCGCGTCACGGCGCGGGATTCCGGCGCGGTCATCGTCTGCAAGCGCGACGGCATCGTCGATCAGGTCGATTCCGAGCGCGTCATCGTGCGCGTCGAGTCCGACCAGTCCGGCGTGCTCAGCCGCGAAGTCGGCTCGGACATCTACCTGCTCACCAAGTTCAAGCGCTCCAACCAGAACACCTGCATCAGCCAGAAGCCCCTGGTTCGCGCCGGCGACCGCGTGAAGCAGGGCCAGGTGCTGGCCGACGGGCCGTGCACCGACCGCGGCGAACTGGCGCTCGGCCGCAACGTGCTGGTCGCCTTCCTGCCCTGGCGCGGCTACAACTTTGAAGACGCCATCCTGGTCAGCGAGAAGCTTGTCGAGGAGGACTACTACACCTCCATTCACATTGAGGAATACGAAATCGAGGCGCGCGACACCAAGCTCGGCCCCGAGGAAATCACCCGCGACATTCCCAACATCAACGAGAGCTTCCTCCGCAACCTGGACGAAAGCGGCGTGATCCGCATCGGCGCCACCGTCAAGCCCGGCGACATTCTCGTCGGCAAAGTGACTCCCAAGGGCGAAACCACCCTTACCCCCGAGGAAAAACTGCTGCGCGCCATCTTCGGCGAGAAGGCCGGCGACGTTCGCGACGCTTCGCTCTATTGCCCGCCCGGCATCGAAGGCACCATCGTGGACGTCAAGATCTTCTGCCGCAAAGGCGCGGAGAAAGACGAGCGTCACAAAGCCATCGAAGCCGGCCAGGTGGCCAAACTCGAAAAGAACCTTGCCGACGAAATCCGCATTCTCACCGACGAGCGCCTCAAGCGCCTCGCCGACCTGCTCGGCGGACAGAAGCTGCTGGCCGACCTGCACGACGAGCGCACCAACAAGCGCCTGCTCATCAAGGGCACGGAACTTACTCGCGAGCTGCTCGAAAAAATCTCCACGCGCAACCTCAAGCGCCTGCGCTTGAACGACAAGGACCCCCTGCTCATCGAGAAGATCGACGAAATCGAAGAGATGACTTCGCGGCAGATCGATGTGCTGCGCAAGATCACCGACGAGCGCATCGCCAAGCTCAAGAAGGGCGACGAGCTCCCCCCCGGCGTCATCAAGCTCGTCAAGGCCTACATCGCCATGAAGCGCAAGCTTTCCGTGGGCGACAAAATGGCCGGCCGCCACGGCAATAAGGGCGTCATCGCCCGCATCGTTCCCAAGGAAGACATGCCCTATATGCCCGACGGCACACCCATGGAGATCGTTCTCAATCCCCTCGGCGTACCTTCGCGTATGAACGTCGGCCAGATTCTCGAAACCCATCTCGGCTGGGCTTCCAAGGAGCTCGGCGACCGCGTCGCCAAACTGCTCGACGACACCGAAGCCCGCGCCGACGCCGTCCGCAAGTGGTTCAAGGAAGCCTTTGGTCCCACGTCGGTGTGGAAATCCATCTCCGAACTCGACGACGACGAAATCCTCGATCTGGCGCACAGCTTCCGCCATGGCGTTCCGGTGGCCACCCCGGTCTTCGACGGCGCGCGCGAAGCCGACATCCGCCACCTGCTCGAATTCACCGCCCTGCCCGAGAGCGGCAAGATCACCCTCTATGACGGGATGACGGGCGATCCCTTCGCGCAGAAGGTCACCGTCGGCTACATCTACATGCTCAAGCTTTCGCATCTGGTGGACGACAAAATCCACGCGCGTTCCATTGGGCCGTACTCGCTCATCACGCAACAGCCGCTCGGCGGAAAGGCGCAGTTCGGCGGTCAGCGCTTCGGCGAAATGGAAGTCTGGGCGCTCGAAGCCTACGGCGCCGCGCACATTTTGCAGGAGCTGCTCACCGCGAAATCCGACGACGTGTACGGCCGCGCCAAGATTTACGAGGCCATCGTCAAGGGTGAGCCGGGCATCGAGCCGGGCGTGCCCGAATCGTTCAACGTGCTCGTCCGCGAGCTGCAATCCTTGTGCCTGGACATCGAATTGATGAAGCGCCAGAAGCCGCCAGCGGAAAAAGTCGAAACGGGCGTTTAACGCCTCGCGCGCCGCCGCCGTTGGCGGCGCGCCGGAACAATCTTCGGCAGTCGCTTTTTGGCTCCGGCTCGCCGGGGCAGGAGGTCCGCCATTGTATCGTTCGAGCCCGTATGACCGTGCCAGCCAGATCGCGGATTTCGATTCCATCCGCATCAGTTTGGCCAGCCCGGAGAAGATCCGCTCGTGGTCTCACGGCGAAGTGACCAAGCCCGAGACCATCAACTACCGCACCTTCAAGCCCGAGCGCGACGGCCTGTTCTGCGCCAAAATTTTCGGCCCCGTCACCGACTGGGAATGTTTGTGCGGCAAGTACAAGCGCATGAAGCACCGCGGCGTGATCTGCGACAAGTGCGGCGTGGAAGTCACCCTCAGCAAGGTCCGCCGCGAGCGCCTCGCCCATATCGAGCTGGCTTCTCCCTGCTCCCATGTATGGTTCTTCAAGGGTTTGCCCAGCCGCATCGGCTACCTGCTCGACATCACCATGCGCGACCTCGAACACATTCTCTACTTCGAGGCCTTCGTCTGCATCGACCCCGGCGAAGCTCCGGGAGTCAAACAGAAGGAAATTCTGCCCGAAGAAAAATTCCGCGAGCTGCAGAAGGAGTATCTCGGCAAGTTCCACGCCGGCATGGGCGCAGAAGCCATCAAGGATCTGCTGCGCCGCGTGGACGTCGATAAGCTCGCCGACGAGCTGCGCGAAAAAATGAAGGTCGATCCCAGCCTGCAGAAGCGCATCAAGTTCGCCAAGCGCCTCAAGGTTCTGGAAGCCTTCCGCAAGAGCGGCAACAAGCCCGAGTGGATGATTCTCGACGTCATCCCCGTCCTTCCGCCGGAATTGCGCCCGCTCGTGCCCCTGGACGGCGGCCGCTTCGCCACTTCCGATCTGAACGACCTCTATCGCCGCGTCATCAACCGCAACAACCGCCTGAAGAAGCTGATGGAGCTGCACGCCCCCGACGTCATCGTCCGCAACGAAAAACGCATGCTCCAGGAAGCCGTGGACGCGCTGTTCGACAACGGGCGCCGCGGCCGCGTGCTGCGCGGCACCAACAACCGCCCGCTCAAATCGCTCTCCGACACGCTCAAGGGCAAGCAGGGCCGTTTCCGCCAGAATTTGCTCGGCAAGCGCGTGGACTACTCCGGCCGCTCCGTCATCGTCGTGGGCCCCGAGCTTCGGCTCCATCAGTGCGGCCTGCCCAAGAAGATGGCCCTCGAGCTCTTCAAGCCCTTCATCTATCACCGGCTCGAAGCCGCCGGCCACTGCACCACCATCAAGCAGGCCAAAGAGCTGGTCGAAGCGCAGGACTCGATTGTCTGGGACATCCTCGAGGACGTCATTCGCGAGCACCCCGTGCTTCTCAACCGCGCTCCCACGCTCCACCGGCTGGGCATTCAGGCTTTCGAGCCCACTCTCGTCGAAGGCAAAGCCATCCGCATCCATCCGCTCGTCTGCACGGCGTTCAACGCCGATTTCGACGGCGACCAGATGGCCGTGCACATCCCCCTTTCGCCCGAAGCGCAGGTGGAAGCTTCCGTCCTGATGCTCAGCTCGCACAACATCCTGTCGCCCGCCAACGGCTACCCCCTCGCCGTGCCTACCCAGGACATGGTGCTGGGCATCTATTACATGACCAAGGCCAAGCCCCAGGCCAAGGGCGAAGGCCGCGCCTTCGGTTCGGTCGAGGAAGTCATCATGGCCCTCGAAGCCGGTGAAGTGGAACTTCTCACTCCCATCCGGCTGCGCTACACCGGCGAAGTGATCGACCTCACCAACGCCTACGACGACCAGGACGTCTCGCACACCGAGCCCGTCCGGCTCTCCCGGCAGTTCCTGCACACCACCGTGGGTCGCGTCATCTTCAACGATCATCTCCCGCCCGACATGCCTTTCATCAACGGCCTGCTCAAGAAGAAGGGCATCCAGGCGCTGGTGCAGTATGGCTATCTGCGCTATGGCCTCGAAAAGACCGTGCTCACGCTCGACAAGCTCAAGGAGCTCGGCTTCCTTTACGCCACCAAAGCCGGCGTGTCCATCGGCATCAGCGACATGGTCATCCCCGGCGTGAAGGTCAAGCTCGTGGACCAGGCCGAGCACGAAGTCGTCAAAGTCCAGCAGCAGTATCTCGACGGCGCCATCACCAACGGCGAACGCTACAACAAAGTCATCGCCATTTGGTCGGACGTCACCGAAAAAGTCGCCGACGAAATGTTCAAGGCCCTCGAAGAGCAGGACAAGCTGGGCGTCATCAACCCCATTTACGTCATGGCCGATTCCGGCGCGCGCGGCTCCAAGCAGCAGATCCGCCAGCTTTCCGGCATGCGCGGCTTGATGGCCAAGCCTTCGGGCGAAGTCATCGAGACGCCCATCACTTCGAACTTCCGCGAAGGCCTCACCGTGCTGCAGTATTTCATCTCCACCCACGGCGCCCGCAAGGGTTTGGCCGATACGGCGCTCAAGACCGCCGACTCCGGCTATCTCACGCGGCGCCTGGTGGACGTCGCCCAGGACGTCATCATCAACGAGTTCGACTGCGGCACCGCCGACGGCATCTACGTCGAGCCCATTCTCGAAGCGGGCGTCGAAGTCGAGCCGCTGCGCGACCGCGTGGTCGGCCGCGTCTCGCTCGAGAAAATCAAAGACTACGAAGGCAACGTCATCGTCGAGATCAACCAGGAAATCACCGAAGAGCTCGCCAACGCCATCCAAGCCGCGGGCATCGAGCGCGTCAAGATTCGCTCCGTGCTTACTTGCGAGTCCCGCCGCGGCGTTTGCGCCCGCTGCTACGGCCGCAACCTGGCCACTGGCCGCTTCGTCGAGATGGGTGAAGCGGTCGGCGTCATCGCCGCGCAGTCCATCGGCGAGCCCGGCACGCAGCTCACCATGCGCACCTTCCACATCGGCGGCACGGCCACCCGCGTCACCGAACAGTCCAAGGTCGAAGCCCGCAACAACGGCTTCGTGAAGTTCATCGACTTGAACGTGGTAGAAGGCCGCGGCAAGACCATCGTGGCCATGAACCGCTCCGGCTTGATCGCCGTGGTGGACGAAAAGGGCCGCGAAAAGGAACGCCACCACGTGGTCTATGGCGCCCGGTTCAAGGTCGAAGACGGCCAGCCCGTCACCCTCGGCCAAACCATGGTCGAATGGGACCCCTACACCTTCTCCATTCTCACCGAGTCGGGCGGCGCCATCCAGTTCAAGGACCTCCAGCCCGGCATCACCATCGAAGAGCAGGTGGACGAAGTCACCGGCCTTTCCCAGCTCGTCGTCACCCTGCCCCCGGGCGACGAAAAGCATCAGCCCATCATTAACGTCCGCGATTCCGCCGGCCGCGTGCGCAAGAAGTACCTCATGCCTTCGCGCGCCCACCTGATGGTCGCCGACGGCGACGATGTGCAACCCGGCGACGTCCTGGCCAAAATCCCCCGCGAGACCACCAAGACCAAAGACATCACCGGCGGTCTCCCCCGCGTCGTCGAGCTTTTCGAAACGCGCAAGCCCAAGGACCCCGCAGTCATCAGCGAAATCGACGGCGTCGTGAAGTACGGCGAAATCGCCAAGGGCCAGCGCAAGATCTACGTCGAGAGCGAAGACGCCCGCACCGTGAAGGAATACTCCATCCCGCGCGGCGTGCACATCAACGTCCAGGAAGGCGAAAGTGTCCGCGCCGGCGAGCCTTTGATCGATGGCCCGCTCAACCCCCACGACATTCTCGCCGTCCTCGGCGAAAAGTACACCCAGGCCTATCTCGTCAACTCCATCCAGGAGGTGTACCGCCTGCAGGGCGTCAACATCAACGACAAGCACATCGAAACCATCGTCCGCCAAATGATGCGCTGGGTGAAGGTCGAAGACGTGGGCGATACCACGTTCCTCCTCGAGGAGCAGATCGACAAGTTCCGCTTCCGCGAAGAAAACGACCGCATCATCCAAAAAGGCGACCGCCCCGCCACGGGTCGCCCGCTGCTCCTCGGCATCACCAAGGCGTCCCTCTCCACCGACTCCTTCATCTCCGCGGCCAGCTTCCAGGAGACCACCCGCGTCCTCACCGAGGCGGCCATCTCCGGCAAGGTCGATTATCTGCGCGGACTGAAGGAGAACGTCATCATGGGCCGGCTGATTCCCGCGGGCACCGGCCTCGAGCGCTACCGCAACATCCAGCTGCTCACCGAACTCCCGCCGCCGGAAGAGGGTGAAGGCATCGGCGCGGGTTTGCCCGGCGGCCCCGAGCTGTCCCCCGAGGAGGCTGCGGCCCTCGACTTCCTGCGCAAGGACACCGACGCCGTCGCCGAATCCTAAGCTTCGAACCGCTTCAAAAAGGGGCGCTCCGCTATGGTGGAGCGCCCTTCGCCTTTTATGGAGTGCGGCGGCTTGACGCCGCTTTCCTTTTCCTCCGTGGCGATGCAGATTTGCACAAGCATTCTCAGCTAGTGTCGCGTCTCGAAAATACGTGAGTCCTCGTAGGGGCGCTTGATGCGAGTCGTTTGCCAGACACAACACTGGATATCAGGCTCGTATGATGGCGGAGATGCGGCCGCCCTCCGCTGTTTTGCATCTTGGAATCAGCCTCTGTAATCTTCCCCCGCCCCGCGCACCCGCCCGGTAGAATTTTAGATGGAGCGCCGCGCAGGCGTCCCTTCGTCTGCGCCGCTGCACGACTGTCTTCATGGCAACGGACACTGGCCGCAACCCGCAGGAGCGCACCTCGCACGAATGGGACCGCCTCGAGCGCAGCGAGCGCGCTCTCTGGCGCAATAGCTTTCTGCTCGTCGTCTTCTTCGGCGTGGCGTTTGCCGCAGCTTCCTGGAACTCTCTGAGCGCCTCGCACTGGGAGATTCTGCCCGTCGGCGTGGTCATCTTCGTCGCCATCTTCTCCGTGGTGGCTTGGAGAAAACGCCGCGAGCTCGACGAATGGCGGGGCCTGCTGCGCGGCTTGCACCAAGCGGGCTCCCATCCGCCCACCGAAGCGCAGATCGGCAAGCTGCTGGAAATCATCTCGCGCTCGCAGCGCGGTTACCGCGACCTCATCGACACGCTCGACCATGCCGTCTTCACCCTTTCCCCCGAAGGCGTGCTGCGCGTCGCCAACCTTTACGTGGCGCAGGTATTCGCCGTTCCGTTTCAGGAGTTGATCGGCCATCGCCTCGACGCTTTTTTCACCGACCCCTCCCCCGGCCAGTCTCAGGCGGCGCTCGCCCGGCTCCTCGAGAGCGGCGGATGGGTCGGCCGGATTCCCGTGCGCTTGAAGCGCAACGCCGAGCTTCGTTACTTCGACTGCCGCTTTCACGTCCTGCGCACCGAAGGCCAGGTCGTGGGCATCAGCGGCTGGGCGCACGACGTCACCGCGCAGCACCAATCGGAAATCCGGTTCGCCGAGCTTTTCGACTCGCTGCGCGAAGGAATCTTTTTCACCACTCCCGAAGGGCGCGTGCTCGACGCCAATCCCGCTCTGGTTCGCATGCTCGGCTACGCCGGCAAGGAAGAGCTGCAGGCGCGCAACTTCCGCGAAGTGTACGTCAATCCCGCGCAGCGCGATGAAATGGTCCGCGACTTGAGCGACCGCGGCGCGGTGCAGGACCGCGAGCTCGCGCTCCGCCGCAAAGACGGCTCGCCCCTCAGAGTCCTCGCTTCCGGCGTGGCCGTCCGCGACATGTTTGGCCGCATCGTGCACCTGCAAGGGACTTTCGTGGACATCACCGAGCGCGTCGAGATGGAGAAGCGCCTGCATCAGGAGCAGGAGCTTTTCCGGCGCCTGGTCGCCGGCTTCCCGGACATGATCGGCGTCCTCGACGTCGAGGGCCGCTTCACTTACGTGAGCCAGCGCGCCCTCGACGTGATCGGGGAGCCCCCCGAGAGCTACATCGGCCGGTCGCTGGGCGCGCGCATGCATCCGGACGACCGCCCGAAAGTCCTGCGGACGTTCCAGGACCTGGTCGCCGGCCGCGCCGCCCATGCGCAGATGGAGTTCCGGTCGCAGCATGTGGACGGCGGCTGGCGTGTGCTGCGCGCCAGCGCCAGGCCGCTTTTCGACGCCGCCGGGAAGATTAGCGGAGTCGTGGCTACCGCCCGCGATGTCACCGAAGCGAAGGCGGCCGACCAACAGCTCCTGCAGAACGAACGCCTCGCGGCCATGGGCCAGATGATGGCCGGCGTGGCTCACGAGCTGAACAATCCGCTCACCGCCATCCTCGGAGTTTCCGATCTCCTGCGCGAGCGTGCCGCGGATCCCGCCGCTCGCCGCCACGTCGAAATCGTCCTGGAGCAGGCGCGTCGCGCTGCCGCCATCGTTCAGAATCTGCTCGCGTTCTCCCGCCCCTCCGCCCACGGGCGCGTGAAACTGCGTTTGGACGAAATCGTTCAGCAGGCCCTCGAGCAGCACAAAACCAGCTTGCGGCAGAAGAACATCGCCGTGGAATTCAGCTCACCCGCGGGCCTTCCGGCCATTGACGGAGACCCCAAGCTGCTTCCCCAGGTCTTCTCCAATCTCATCGTCAACGCCGAGCAGGCTATCGCCGGCGCTCGCGAGCGCGGCGTTCTTCGCGTTGCGCTCTCGCGCGCGGACAACAAAGTGTGCGCCGCTTTTTCCGACGACGGCCCGGGAATTTCCTCCGAGCATATCGGAAAACTCTTCGATCCCTTCTTCACCACCAAGCGCCCCGGCGGCGGCGCCGGCCTGGGTTTGACCATTTGTCTGGCCCTCGTCAAAGAGCACGGCGGCTCCATCGAAGTGCAGTCCATCCAGGGACGCGGCGCGACGTTTCGCGTGACCCTCCCCGTGCCCGACGTTCGCCCGGAGTCCGCTCCGGCGGACCGCGCTGCGCCCGCGGCCAGTCTCGCAACTTCCCCGGAAGCCTCCGTCCTGCGCGGCCGCTCGCTTCTGGTGGTGGACGACGAAGACAGCATCCGCGAAATTGTCCAGGAAGGGCTGGCTGCTCGCGGCATGAAAGTGGAGGGAGCGGCCAGCGCGGAAGACGCGCTGGCGCATCTGGCGACCGCTTCCTACGAAGTCATATTGTGCGACTTCAATCTGCCCGGGCTGAACGGCGATCAGCTCTTCGAGAAGCTGCGCGCGGGGGCGGGAAGCTCGGCCCCGCGATTCGTCTTCATGACCGGCGCCTTGCTCGATCCCGCCGTTATCGAAGGCTTCTCGCTGAAAGGCGCCAGCCTGCTGCAGAAGCCGTTTCACGTCTCCGGCCTGGCGAAACTGCTTGCGGAACTTCTGCAACTCCAGCCGGCCAAGGCCTGACCTCGGAAAACTCCCGGCGCTACTTCTTCGCGGCGTCCACTCCGAAATCCCAAACGAACAAGTTCATTCCTTCGTCTCGCACGATTTCCACCAGAGCGTACTCGCCCGGCTCGAGCGCCTCCCCGAGCGTGAAGCGATAGACTCCCCGCGCCACTTGCCAGCGTTGCATCGGCGCCGTCTTCCGCGTTTCCTGCTTCTGATTGAATAGCACGTCGATATCCTCGATCTCGCGGGAGTCTCCGTGAACTTTGGCGCGCACCAGCTCCATCTCCGGCTCGCGCTGGTCGGCCGTGCGCATGTAGAACTCCGGCTGCTCGCTCTTCACGCGAATCTTGGCCCGCGGCCCTTTCACCGAGACCTTCGTGAGCGCGGGCACCACCTTGATCGGAACCACCACCTGCTCCACCAGGCGGCGCTTGCTCAGATTGCTGCCTGCGCTGGCCTGCGTGAGCGCGGTGATGGCTTTGCCGTCGAAAACGAACGCGCCTTCCCCTTGCGGCAGAAAGACTCCGGGAGCGGCCTCCAGACTCGCGTCGATGTCCAGCGGCTCGACGCGCTGCGCTTCTTCCCGCTTCTTTAATTTGCTGACCAGCGCCGCATCGCGCTCCGCTTCCTCCCCCGCGATCTTGCGCGTGGCCTCCCAGTCCACTATGGCGACAGGGATCTCTTCCCATTGCGAGCGCTCCAGGCTGTAATACCGCACGCGGTCGCCCTCGATCTCGTACTCGCGCACCAGATGGAAGCCGCCCTCTTTCAGCATGAGCTTCTTGCCCCGCGGCAAGCCGGGTGCCGGGCGGGCTTCAGCTTCTTGCCCTGCCGTCGCCGGGGATTGCGGCGCGGCGCAAACACCTTCGCTGTGCAAGACGATGGCGAGCGAAACCAGAGCGAAGGCGCGGAACAATCGCGGCGCGAGGCGTCGCGGTTTAGGACCCTTGGAATGGATGCCGGGCATGTCCGCTCGATCCTGTTTCCTGTTTAGGATGCGCTTGCGGACCCGCGCGTCAAGAGAAAAAACTAGTGCTGGCAGCGCGGATGGAGAACCGTGAGGATCATCAGGTCGGAATTCGTGAACAGGTAGCGGCCGGCCTGGGCGCCCGCGGCCTCGGCCGCGCGCACCAGCGTCCCCAGATGCTTGTTCCGCACCAGGCCGCGCAGATGCTCCAGGCAGATGCCCGTGAGGCTGGAAACTTCGTCTTCGGTGAAGAATTTCTGGCTCGACTTGATTCGCACCATGCCCGCCCTCGAAAAACTCTCGACACCATACTTGGATGCTTCGAGCATCCTAAGTGCCGCATGATGTCCCTGCAATAGTCGTTCCGTACTACGCGCGGCAAAACATGCCCTCATCGCCGGCCATGAACTCGCTGGTGTTGTGGGACTTGCAGCGAGAGCGAAAGATTTCGCCGTCCGCAGCAGCGTCCAGCCAGGGAAAAAACCGGCAAAGCTTTCTCTCGCTGGAATCATTTTCACGGATACGTTTTGCAGGGGTGAGTTTCGAGGTGAAAAGCAGGGGCGACGCAGCCGAAAGCCCGGGCTCCTACTGCGTGAAGCCGCCGGCTTTCTCGAATGCGCGCGCAACCTGCAGCACGCGCCCTTCGCTGAAGTGCGGCCCGAGAATCTGCATCCCCACCGGCAGATGGTCCTTCGTAGTTCCGCAGGGCACGGAAATGCCCGGAATCCCCGCCAGCGATCCCGTAACTGTATAAATATCAGCGAGATACATCTGAAGAGGATCCGCCGTCCGCTCCCCCAGCCGGAAGGGCGGCGTCGGCGCCGTCGGCGTGATAATGGCATCTACTTTCTGGAAAGCATCGGCGAAATCCTGGGCGATCAGCGTCCGGACTTTTTGCGCGCGCAGATAGTAGGCGTCGTAGTAGCCGGCCGAAAGTGCGTAGGTGCCGAGCATGATGCGGCGTTTCACTTCGGCGCCGAACCCGCGGGCGCGCGTTCGGCGATACATCTCGTCCAGGCTGCCCGTCGGCGCGCGCAAGCCGTAGCGGACTCCGTCGTACCGCGCCAAGTTGGAACTCGCTTCCGCCGTAGCCACGACGTAGTAGGTCGCGATGGCATAGTCGGTGTGCGGCATGCGAATCGGCATGCGCCGGCAGCCGACCCGCTCCAGCAGCGCGATCCCCGCCTCCACTTTGGCCCTAACCTCGGCCTCCAGTCCCTCCCCGAAGTAGTCTTCGGGGATGCCGATCCGCAAGCCTTGGATCGACGTTTCCATCTCCGCCGAATAATCGGGCACCGGCACAGCCGCGGAAGTCGAGTCGCTGGGGTCGTGCCCTGCAATGACTCGCATGACCGCTGCTAAGTCATTGATATTGCGGGTCAAAGGGCCGATGCGGTCCAGAGAGGAGGCGAAGGCAATCAGTCCGTATCTCGATACGCGTCCGTATGTTGGCATCATCCCCGGGATGCCGCAGCAGGCCCCCGGCTGCCGGATCGACCCTCCGGTGTCCGTTCCCAATGCGGCGACAGCCAATCCTGCGGTGACTGCAGCAGCCGATCCGCCGCTCGAGCCGCCCGGGACGCGGCCCGGTGCGGCGGGGTTCCGTACGGGGCCGTATGCTGAGTTCTCGTTCGAGCTGCCCATGGCAAACTCGTCGCAGTTGGTTTTTCCCAGAATCACGGCGCCGGCGGCTTCCAGCCGCTCGACGGCCGTGGCATCGTACGGCGGAACGTAGTTCTCGAGGACTTTCGAGCCGCACGTCGTGGGTACGCCCTGCGTGCTGATGACATCCTTGACGGCGACGGGAACACCCGCCAGCGGCGGCAGCGTTTCGCCGCGGGCCAGAGCCGCGTCCACGCCATCGGCGTGGGCCAAGGCGCGTTCCGGCGAGAGCGCGAGGAAGGCGTTCAATTCCGGATTGCGGCTCTCGACAAGGCGATAGCACTCGGAGGCCAGCTCGCGGGCCGAAACCTTTTTCGCCAGGAGGGCGTCGCGGACCGTGGCTACGCTCCAAGAGGACATGGAGCCGTTCATCGGTCGATCACCTTGGGCACGCGAAAGAACCGCGCGGCTGCTTCGGGCGCCCCGGCCAGCACCGCGCCACCAACGTCGCAGGGCCGCCGCAAATCTTCGCGCAGCTCAGGGTGGCCCTCACCGGCAACGGGAAGCAGCACTTGCGCCATCGGCTCGACCTGGGCGACGTCGAGCTCTTCGAGCTTGCCCACGTAGGTGAGGATGGCGTCGAGCTGGCCGCGATACATCTCGACTTCCTCGGGCGACAGCTCCAGGTGAGCGAGCTGGGCGACGCGCAGAACGTCTTCGCGGCTGATCTTCATGGGATTTGCCGAGCCCTAGCGCTTATCGGGCTGATTTCCTCCGGCCCTGCGGCGCTCCGGCGGAGGCTCAGAAGTTCGCGATTAGAACTGCGAGCGATGTTGATTCTGCAAGGCTTAGGGCCGGTTCTAATCGTAGTGTTCGCGATTAGATTCTTGGCCGGCGGCAAAATCGGCGCAGGCGTTCTGCGGCTCGCGCCGTTCTCGCTCGGGCTATCCACCTGCTCGCGTTTGTTCATCCGGAGCATCTCCACCGTAGCAGGGTAGCAACGGGGGCAGCGGAATTGCAAGGATTCGCGCCTGTGGACATTGCATGACCATCCCGGACCGCACGCCAAAAGCGATTCCTGAACATCGCAGAATCGCAGGAGTTTTAGGAGAGCCGAACGTCACCGGCGGCGGCGGATGAAAGGGAGGTAGTCGTTGTCGGCTTCGCGGCTCAGGCGGCGCGGGCCGGGCTTGGTGAGGAACTTCACTTCTTGGACGAGCTCGCCGCCCCAGGCTTGATTGACGCGCGCGCAGAATTCGCTCTTCATGGATTCGAGCTGTTTCTGCCAGACCTTCGAGTCGGCTGCCACTTCCAGGCGCCCGTCGCTGCAGCGAACCGGACGCGTATGCGCGGCCAGGGCTCTGCCGACCACCGATGGCCACGCAGCCGAGAGCCAAGCGAGCGCCGCTTCGGGCTTCTTCAGGCGCCGCAGCGCGCCTCCCAGAATTTTCCCGGCGCGTTCCATAGCGGGCGGCGATTCTAGCAAAACTGCTGCCCGGTGCAAACCACAACCGGCGAGCCCTCGGCGAGGAACGCCGAGGCCGGGGGACGCTCGAGGACCCCGGCCCATTCGGGCCGGTAGATGCGCGCGGCGTCGCCCTCGAATGCGGCGTGCGAAGCGCTCCAAACTCTCCACGGCGGGTGCTCCACGCGATACTCGGTCGCGCCGCCCGAGCGCCGCCAACTGTAGCCCCAGTAGTGCTCGGTGATGAATTGTTCGAGGCTGCCTTCGGCGGGGAGTGACGCCGCGCCGGCCGCTCGCGCGCGGAGGCCAAGCCACGCGCTGCGACACCGGAATCGGTACTCGATGGCGATGGCGCCGGAGGTTTTCTCAATGCGGTGGCGCATCGGGAGTGCGGCGTAATTCTCGCCGTAGAATAGATTCGCCGCCACAGCGATAGCGCGGCGCGGAACGATCTCGCGGATGAAGACCACGCCGCGGCGCTCCTCGCCGGCGGCCTCCCGCCGGACATAGAATCGCAGATTCACTTCGTCGAAGTTGGCGTGAAACGGAATCGCCAAGCGCCCGGCCAGCCGGGTGCGCAGGAAGCGGAAGCCCACCAGGCTCGCGTAGGTGCGGCCCTGGAAGGAATCCAGCTCGGTACCGGGAGGCACGCGCGCCCGCAGCAGCGCAGGGTCCACTTCGTAGTTCAGCATCACCAGGTCGCGCCAATCGGCCGAGAGAAAAACGCGCGAAGCTCTTCGGCCGGAGCTCTCCATTATGGACCAATTCCCACGGGCCACGGTTCTTGGTAGACATGCTTTGATTCGTTTGGCGCTACTCGAGGCGCATGCGCACGTCGGAGGTGGCGCCGGTGTAGAAGCGGCCTGTCGTGCGACTCCCAATCACGTAAACCGAATACATAAAAGAGGTGGCGGGCGTGGAGGGACTTGAACCCCCAACACTTAGCTTCGAAGGCTAACGCTCTATCCAATTGAGCTACACGCCCGACCGAGCCAAAGCGACTTGCAGGCTGCAACCTTTGCTTTGCCATCGTATCACTCCTGCGCTCGGCGTCGAAAGCGTGGCGGGCGTGATTGCGGGCGCGCGGCAGCGGAGGGTGGAGGCCGGAGAAGAAAAGCAGATTCCTCACCCCAATCGCGGGGCGATCGGGGATTCGGAATGACAGCCGCGGGCAGGTGCGAGGTGCGCCACTCAGGCGATTCTGACACTTCGTTGAAGAAGTTCACCACTCGATTCAGCTGATGCCGTGCGTGTGCGGGTCGCGGAAACTGAGTTAAAATCAGGCGCAAGGGCGGGGTCGGGATGGGAGGGTGTATGCCGGGTTTCGTCTTGGTTGTGCTTTCGATTCTTTCTCTTCATCCTGCGGCGCCGCCGGCAAGGGACGCCGCGAGAGGCGATTCGACCACGCGGAAGACATGGTCGAACGACGACATCAAATTCCTCGAGCAGAATGCGCCGCTTTCAATCTTCCGTCCGGCGGCCACGCCGGGCGCGGCGGGGAACGCGGCCGCGAGCGAGGCCTCGGCGGTCCGGCGGCGGTACGTCAAGGAACTCGATCCCCAATGGTACGCCGGGGAAATCGAGGCGCGGCGCGAACGGCTGGATTCCGTTGACGCCTCGCTTCAGCAGCTCGAGAACGCGCGCAAGTCGGGGCAGGGAGTGACCGATGTGTTTCCGCTGTACGCCAGCTCGCCCGGCATTCTCGTGCTCGGAACGTTTCAGGTGCTGAGGGCGCAGGACGGCCAGCTTCGGTCGGAGATCGCGGAGTTTCAAGACCTGGGCCGCGTGAAAGAAATTCCGCGCAACGCGACGCGATAGAAAGAGTCCGGGCCACGGCCGGCTTCCGCCGGCAGGCCGCTGAAAGACAAGGCGTGCCTCAGCGGCGAAATCCGCTTGATCTGGCGCGCTCCTTTGGGGGGGGTCGCAGGGCGCCATTCCATCGAGGGCGCTGGCAAGACGCTACGCCGCGCTGCCGTTCAGGCCGAGGGGCGCGGCGGCGGCGCGCATGGCGTCGATGCACAAGGCGATGTGCTCGTCGAGCGGAACGCCCAGCTCTTCGGCGCCCCGGTAAACGTCCTGGCGATTGACGCCGCGGGCGAAGGCTTTGTCCTTCAGCTTCTTCTTCACCGAAGCGGTTTCCACTTCGTGGATGCTTTTCGACGGCTTGATCAGCGCGCAAGCGGTGAGAAAACCGGCGAGCTCGTCGCAAGCGAAGAGCGCGCGAGCGAGCGGCGAAGTGCGCGGAACGTTGCAGTAGTCGGCATGGCCGAGTATGGCGTGGATGATCTCCTCGGAATAGCCGCGCTGGCGAAGAATCTGCGAGCCGGCGTAGGGATGCTCTTCGGTGGGATGGTGCGCGGCGTTGGGCCAGCGCTCGTAATCGAAGTCGTGGAGCAGCGCGGCGAGTCCCCAGGATTCTTCATCGCCGCCCAGCTTCCGGGCGTAGGCGCGCACGCAAGCCTCGACCGCCAAAGCGTGCTTGCGCAGGCTTTCGCTCTGGGTGTACTCGCACAGCAGATTCCAAGCGTCATTGCGCTCGGGCATCCGTTCCTCATTCCCGGCGGAAAATATTCCACTTGTGCCGAGAGAGTTCCCTCCGTCGCGTTGCTCCTTCGGGACGGCGATCCGCAAGGATCGCCGCTTCGGTGTTTGTTCGCGTCACGACTTGAGCACAACACAGTATCTCAAATAATTTTTCCCGCTTGCAGAATTCGCGCGAACGACGGCGCGCGAAAAATGTCACCGCGCGAAAAAATGTCACGTGGTCGGCGGGCGGGGCCGGACGCGAAATGTCACGCGCCGCGACGCCGCCCGCGCGCGTGTTGTCGTTTACGCTATCCGTACTATTTCTAGCGCGCTGGCCGTGTGCGTAAGATGGCTCGCCCGGGGACGCTCAAAAAGGGCTTGACAAGAAGTGGCAGCCTGTGGACAATCGCTCGCGCGCCAGTTCCTGCCTTCCCCAGCCTGAGACATTCCTCCCCTTCGCATCACCGGAATAGTCTGCGAGGAGATCCGGTGGCGGAAAAAGATGGCGTAGAAGCCAGCATGGAACAGCTCGATCGCGAAGTAATCCGCTGTCAGGTATGCGGATTGGTGCAATACCGCACACGCACAGGCAACTGCCGTCGCTGTCTGCGTTTACTGCCTCCCAAGGTGACGTTCGTCATTCCCACCCCGTCGCCTCAGGATCTGCCAGGGGATGACCGCCAGCTGTTCGAGAACTGGCCGAACCGCGAGACCGTGGAAAACATCGGCCAGCGCATCCGGCAGTTGCGGGAGTCGCGGGGCATGACGCAGAGCCAGCTGCAGGCGCGCTCGCGTGTATCTCGTTCGTATTTGTCCCGGATCGAGAGCGGGCAGATGACCCCCAGCCTCGGCACGCTCGAGAAAATCGCCGAAGCGCTTGGCGTCGGGCTGAACCGCTTCTTCGTTCCGGAGTCGAACGGCGAGACGGTGCTCGAGGACCCCTTCATTCAAGGTCTTCGCCCGTACTTGCGACAACTCGACTGGGCGCAGTGGCAGTCCATTCTGAAGAGGCTGCAGGCGATCAGCGAGCACGTGAGCACCAACCATCACGTGCGGCCGCTTTCGCCGCCGCCGCCGGCAGAGCGGGTGCTGCATGCGATGCCCAGGCGGCAGCAGACCGGCCACCCGGTTCATTCTGCCGCTGCGCTGCACCGTTAGCCGCGCTCGCGTTCGCAAGGGAAGGCAGCGAACGCAGAGGGGCGAGGGCGCGGCGGGAGTGGTGCGCCTGGGTCCGAGGCGAGCCTCGCGCCGGCGCGCAGTCGAGCTTCGGCTGCGCCGGCCGCGCCGTGGCAATGTGCCGTAGGGCGCAGCATGCTGCGCCCGCGCCGCTGCTATTGTGGCTCGCGCTTGCCGGCGCGCAAGAGCGTGATCCTGGTGCCGGTGGACGACCGGTCCAGCGCGACTACACGCGCGCCATCGTCGCGGTGATCGTCCACGAAAGCCGCGGCGTGATCCCCTTTTTGCCAATTGTCGTGCGCCGAGGTGCGCGAGCCGTCCGCGCGGCCGGTTTCCAGACGAAAGTCCGAGCTCAGCCGGTTGCGGTACCAATCCTGAACTTTCTCGAGTGCATCGTCCGTCCGGTATTGCTCCACCGCCAGACCCACACGCGAATCCTGCGCGCCGACCTCGACGCTGGCGTTGTTGTCGATTGTCGGCGTCGCGCCCGGGTAAACGGGAAGCCCCGTGGCGTGAGCATCGCCCCGGTTCACTTTGAGCGAGCCTGCCGGGGTTTCGATCGAGACCTTGTTGCCGGAATTGCTGATGTGCACGTGCCTGAGGGCATAGCCGGCGATGGCCAGTCCGAAGAAAACAAGAACGATGAAGCCGCCTCCCAGGATACCCAGGATCCACCAAAGCGCGGTGTTGTTCCGGGGCGGCCCAGGGTGAGCTGGTGGCAGCGGTGAAACGGGACGTAACGGCGAGGCTCGAGGAGGCGGCGCGCTAGACATGCTTCACCCCTTGCATTCCTGCTGATTCCAGATACGTGAGACCCTGGGCGAATGTTTCCACCGCATTGAGTCCCATGCGCGTACTCCAGCGGCCTGCCGGCGGGCGAGCATAGCCTGCTATGCCCTGCGAAACTATCGCTCGCAGGGTCGCGGCATGGCCCACCCACGCTGCGCCCGGCCCCGGTCCAGTAAGTCCTCGTAGGGGCGCAGCATGCTGCGCCCGCTTGACGCTAGTAGAAGACCACCTTCACGTCGGGGCGCTTGGCCAGGTGCACGGTGTCGATGAAGCGCACCTGGCGGTCCTCGTAAGTGAGGATCAAGGAATGCGTGCGCGTGCCTTCGCCGAAGAAGCGCACGCCGCGCAGCAGGCCGCCTCCGGTGACGCCGGTGCAGGCGAAGATGAGCTTCTTGCCGGGCGCGAGTTCGTCGGTATCGTAGATGCGCTTGGGAGCCTTGATGCCCATCTGCGCGATGCGTTCGTGGTGCTCGGGCTTGGAAACCACCAGGCGCCCGAGAATCTGGCCGTTCAGGCAGCGCAGCGCGGCCGCGGTGAGCACGCCTTCGGGCGCGCCGCCTGTGCCCATCACGGCGTGCACGCCGGTGCCCACGACCGCGGCGCTGATGCCGGCCGAAAGGTCGCCGTCGGAAATCAGCCGGATGCGTGCGCCCGCGGCGCGAATCTCACGGATGAGTTTTTCGTGGCGCGGGCGGTCGAGCACGATGACCACGAGATCCTCGACGTGGCGATTCAGGCGCTTGGCGATGGCGTGCAGATTGTCGATCACCGGCGCGTCCAGCTCGACCGCTCCCTTGCACGACGGCCCGACGATGATTTTCTCCATGTACAAGTCGGGGGCATGAAGCAGCCCGCCTTTTTCGCTGGCAGCGAGCACGGTGATGGCATTGGGCTCGCCGGTGGCGCAGAGATTGGTGCCCTCAAGAGGATCCACGGCGATATCGACCGCGGGATAATGGCCGTTCTTGTCGCGTGCCGCCGCGCCGACTTTTTCGCCGATGAAGAGCATGGGCGCTTCATCGCGCTCGCCCTCGCCGATGACGATGGTGCCGTCCATGCCGACGGTGTCCATTTCCGCGCGCATGGCTTCGACGGCCATCTGGTCGGACTTGTGGCGGTCGCCCAGTCCCATGGTGTGCGCCGAGGCGATGGCGGCGCGCTCGACGACGCGCAAGAATTCGAGGCTGAGTGCCTTTTCCATGGGAGCTCCTTCCTGGTGGCTGCGGCGTCGCAGCCGGGGACGTATCTTAGCGGGAGCGGAGGCCGGAAGCAAAGCCGGCGCGGAGGTGAGTTCAGGCTGGCGCTAGGGGCTCGGGGAAAATGTTAAGGTCTCCATGATCCCGTCACAACCGCCATCGAAGAGCTGCGAATTGGAGTGGGTCTTTTTTCGGACTTCCACGAGTACGGTGAGTTTGACCTTCTTGGTGGCAGCGTCAATCGCGGCGCAAGGAACAGCAATACTACGCTCTGTCGTAGAACGCGTCGCCCAAGGCGCACTCAGGATTTCCTTGAAAATGAATTGGTCTACGTAGGCCTGGTCATAAGGGTCGCCGGGTTTCAGCTTCCACTTCGAAAGAAGGGATGGGGCATCTTGGGCCAGCCCTTGGAACCTGACCGAGTCAAATACATAGCGGTCACCTGAAGATATGGGCAGAATGACGCGAACGGGATACTTACCCTCGCTTTCACCCAAGAACTGAACTACTGGTTCGCCGACGGCAGCCCGCAGATAGCCGCGAGGCTGGTACAAATCACGAACGACCCATCGAATGACCCAAGTGAGCCTCGCGGCGGAGAAGTCTTCTTTGACGTAGAACTGGGACCACTTCAGGACCTCTTCAGGGGGCGGCGCGTTTTCGTCCTTAATCTGAAGTGCGGTCACAGGCGTGGAGATTCCTTCGACATAGAAGACATTCATGCCTCGCTCCGTCCAGAAACTGTTGTCATATCGAACGTGGGCTTTGATGCCTTCTTCGTTTCCGATTTGTTCCAGCACCCGAGCGATCTCCTCTGTCAGTCCGCTCGAAGCGGGCAGCTCGGGCATAAAGAGAGGGATTTCACGGTTCAGGCGCGCGAGCAAGTTCTCCCGGGTTGTCCAGACAAAGTTGTTGAACACGACCGGGAGGCCATTGGTGTCTTTGACGGAGACTGTCAACCATGCATTGTGGCCTTTAATACGGATTGCGCAGGCTGAGGACTCAAAGAGCCTCAATTCCTTCAGGCGGCGGCAGCTTCGAATGAGATCGTGACGAGTGGTTAGCTCACCGACCCTGAACTGCAGTCCGCGGACTAGATCGTCCGTCGTCAAGCGGTTCGTGCCGATAAGATGGACCTCAGAAAGGATCACTCCATCGGTTTCTCCGGCGATTGTTGGCACGAAGAATACAAGCCCGATGAGAGCGATGCTCGCCAGACGGCTTGGCGGGCCAATCATCGATTAGTTCCTTTCTGTATTGGACACCAGAGTCTGCCGTCCAAGCACCTGGCAAGCGCGCTAGGGCAGCGGCTGAATCCTGGCGTTGACCAGGAAGGGGTCGTCGAATTCGGTCATGTCGCCGGGCTTTTTCCCGGCGACGGGCTGCAGGCGCGCCGAGAGCGGTTTCTTCCACTTGTAGGCCAGGCTGGCCACGTCGCCGAGGATTTTCTCGACCTGCTCCTCGGTAATATCTCCGGGAAGAGGAATGGTGTCGAGGCCGGTGCCGCACACCGCGGAATAGGCGAGCAGCGCGTCGAGCGTCAGCTTCCCTTCGGTCCAACGCTGCGAGAGCACCGAATCCTCGAGGATCGGCAGCATCAGGCCGGAGTAGCCCGCGTGCGTGACGGGAACGGCGCGCAGCGCGCGCGTGATGATCGCCGCAGCAGTCAGCGTGCCGCTCGAGCCGACCGGCGCGTGAAGATACGCCTCCATCGCGCCGCCGATGGAAATCTCCTTGAGCGGCGCAGGCGAGAGGTCGATGCCGCCATATTTCCAGCCCGACTGCAGCGCGATTTTTTCGGCCGTCTTTTCGATTTGCTGCGCGAAACCGCCGAGCATCCGCGTAAGAATCTTTTCCGCGTCGCCGGGACCGCTCGCGCGCGCGAAAGCGTCCGCGACGACGTTCGCCGACTGCAAGCCGATCGCGAACGTCTTGCCCGGGCCGCTGTAATAAGAGCCGGGATAAAAGGGCGTGCCGGAAGGAACGAAGGCGGTAGCCGTGAAATTGAAGTTGCCCTGGCTGTGCGGCGTGTGCGCTTCCAGATATTTCACCACGCCGGCGGCAGCGCGAATCGCCCGCCAGTGAATGCCGTCTTCGCCGGCCATCACGACGCTGCCGTCGAGCGTCTTCGTCTGCGCGAGGATTTTCCCTAGCAGCTCAGCCTGCGCGGGGTCGTCCGCGTCTTTCAGCATGGCCTGGCCGATGGCGGCGTCGAAGCCCTCCTTGACGGCCAGAGCGTCGTACTCGCGGAAGAAGGCGAGCGCCTGATCGGGTGAAAGGTCCTTCGTGTATTCGGGAAAGGGCTGCGTGGTGATGCGAATCGTTTGGACTTCGTAGCCGGTCTGCTCGAATTGTTTCTTGGCGGCGCGAAGGAACGTGAGCGCCTGCTGGATTTGCTCCCGATAGTGCGCGCGATCCAGCCGGACGAAAGCGGTGATGGCGCGCATTTTGGGCCGTTGCGGGGCATCCTGAGCGAATGCCGGATGCCCAAGCGACAGTAAGAGGAAGAGAAACAGCAGGTTCCTCACCCCAATCGCGAGGCGACCGGGGATTCGGAATGACAGACGTGTTGCCGGGGTCGCAATCATACGAAGGCGGAGATGCCGGTGATGCGCTCGCCGATGATGAGCTTGTGGATGTCGTGCGTGCCTTCGTAAGTAAACACCGACTCGAGATTGTTCATGTGGCGCATGACGCAGTAATCGTCCACGATGCCGTTGGCGCCGAGGATTTCGCGCGCTTTGCCGGCGGTCTCGCGCGCCATCCACACGTTGTTCATTTTCAGCATGGAGATGTGCGTGGGATGCGCGCGGTTCTGGTCTTTCAGCCGGCCCACCTGCAGAGCCAGGAACTGCGCTTTGGTGATTTCCGTGATCATCCAGACGAGTTTCTCCTGCACCAGCTGATGCGAGGCGATGGGACGGTTGTCGAATTGTTTGCGTTCCTTGGCGTAGCGCAGCGCCGTATCGTAGCAGGCCATGGCCGCGCCGATGGCCCCCCAGCCGATGCCGTAGCGGGCCTGGTTGAGGCAGGAGAGCGGCCCCTTCAGCCCTTCGACTCCGGGAAGAAGGTTGCCGGCGGGAATCTTGCAGTCGGTGAAAGCAAGGCCTGAGGTGATCGAGGCGCGCAGCGAATATTTGCCGTGAACGTCCCAGGCTTTGAATCCCGGCGCGCCCTTTTCCACCAGGAAGCCGCGGATTTTGTCGTCCTCGCACTTGGCCCACACCACGGCCACGTCGGCAATCGAGCCGCTGGTGATCCACATCTTTTCGCCGTTGAGGACGTAGCTATCGCCCTTCTTCACCGCGCGCGTCAGCATCCCGCCGGGGTTCGAGCCGAACTGCGGCTCGGTGAGGCCGAAGCAGCCGATGGCTTTGCCCTGCTGCAGCCGCGGCAGCCATTTGTCCTTCTGCGCGTCGGAGCCGTAGGCGTGGATCGGGTACATGACCAGCCCCGACTGCACGGAAACGAAGCTGCGCAGGCCCGAATCGCCGCGCTCGAGTTCCTGCGTGACCAGACCGTACTCGACGTTGGACATGCCCGCGCACCCATAGCCCTTGAGGCTCGCGCCGAAGAGGCCCAGCTCGGCCATTTGCGGCACCAGTTGCACGGGAAATTTTCCTTCGCGGTTGCACGGCTCGATGATGGGCATGATTTCGTCGTCCACGAACTGCCGGGCGGTCTGCCGCGCGAGCTTTTCTTCGTCGGTGAGCTGGGAATCGAAGTCGAGGAAATCGACTCCGGGGAATGAAGCCATTGCGGGTCTCCTTGTCGCGGCGGTGGTCATGGCGTTGCCTCAGGCTGGGCGGAGCAAGACATTGTAGTAGAGGTTGGAGCGGAATGGGGCGGGTTTCCTGGTCTATAATCGCGCACACCGATGGCGCTCAGCAGCGGCACGAAACTTGGTCCCTATGAAATCCTCGCCCCGCTCGGGGCGGGAGGTATGGGCGAAGTGTACCGCGCGCGGGACACACGCCTGGAGCGCACGGTGGCGATCAAGATCCTGCCGCAGCATCTTTCCTCCAGCCAGGATTTGCGGCAGCGATTCGACCGCGAAGCGCGGGCCATTTCGTCGCTGAACCATCCCCGGATTTGCACCCTTCACGACGTGGGTCATCAGGACGGCGCCGATTTTCTGGTGATGGAGTATCTGGAAGGCGAAACGCTGGCCGAGCGATTGCGGAAGGGCGCTCTGCCCGTGCGAGAGGCATTCAAGATTGCGATCGAAGTGTGCGAGGCATTGGATGCGGCGCACCGGGCGGGCATGGTGCACCGCGACTTGAAGCCCAGCAACATCATGCTGACGAAGGGCGGCGCGAAGTTGATGGACTTTGGGCTGGCCAAGCCGAGCGTAGCGGGAAGCGGAGGAAGCCAAGGCGCGGTGCTGCTCTCTGCCGCGGCCACGGTGAGCGGGCCGAGCCCGATGTCGCCGCTGACCGCCACAGGGCAGGTGCTGGGGACAATCCAGTACATGTCGCCCGAGCAGATCGAAGGCAAGGAAGCCGGCGCGCGCAGCGACATCTTCACCTTTGGCGCGGTGCTGTATGAAATGGTGACGGGAAAGCGCGCGTTCGAAGGCCAGAGCCAGCTTACGGTGGCCAGCGCGATTCTGGAAAAAGATCCGCCGCCGATGAAGCAAGCGGCACAGGGCGTCCCGGCGGGGCTCGAACGAACCATCGCGATTTGCATGGCGAAAGACCAGGAGCAGCGGTGGTCAACCGCGCATGATGTGCTGCTGCAACTGAAGATGCTGGCCAGCGCGGAGGCGGGTTCGTCGGAAGCTGTGGCGACGCGCGCAAGCGCGCGCGCCATGGCGGGGGTCGCGCTGCTGGCTCTGCTCGCGGGGGCCGGCGGGGTAGCGATTCTTGCGCGCTGGACTCGGCCTGCCCAGCAATCCGGCCCAGCGATGCGATTCTCGATCGCGTTTCCGAAAGAGCAGCCCATGGCCCTCGCCAACCCCGCTCCGACGCTGGCGATTGCTCCGGACGGCTCGGCGATTGCGTACGTTGCCGCGCTCCGCCCTTCCCGGGCGTCGGTCGGGGATGTCTTCTCCGGACCGCCAGCGGCGGCGGGAGGCTTCGTTATGCGCACGGAAGGTGATATGGCAGGAAGCGAGGCCGCTGTCGCGTTGTATGTGCGTCGCATGGACCAATCAGCGCCGGAGCGAGTGCCGGGCAGCGAGGAGGCCCTGAACCCATTCTTCTCGCCGGACAGCCAGTGGCTGGGGTGGTTCGCACGCGGTGCGATGAAGAAGGCCATGCTCAAGGGTGGCGCGCCGATTACCGTGTCTGACGTGACCACCATTTACATGGGCGGGGCGTATTGGGCGCCCGACGGATTCATCTACTTCACTCCTGCGGATCTCATGCGCATCCCCGCCGCCGGGGGGAAGGCGGAAATGGTGGCCAAGGTGGACACCACCAAGGATGCGAACTACCAGTCGCCGCAATTGCTACCCGGGGGAAAAGCGGTTTTGCTGACCCGGCGGCCGTTGAACATCACGGCCTACGACCAGGCGGTGATCTTCGCCTATCGGCTGGACACGCATGAAAGCGTAACGCTTGTGGAGGGCGGCTCGGCAGGAAAGTATCTGCCGTCCGGACACCTGCTGTACGCGCGCGGCGGCTCATTCTTCGCGGCGCCGTTTGATGCGGCCAAGCTTCGAGTGCTGGGGCCGCCGGTAGAGGTTCTCCGCGGCGGCATGTTCAGCGAGAATTCAGGCAATGCGACTCTGGATGTTTCGGACAACGGCACGCTGGCCTATGCGCCGGGTGGGCTGATGCAGTACGACAATGTGGAGGTGGTTGGGCTGAATCGCTCCGGTGCGGTGAGGGTGCTTTCTCCCAAACCGCGTGCCGTTGCCGAGCCGGCCGTTTCGCCGGACGGGCAGAACATTGCGTTGACCATACGCGCCGCCAACGACGATATCTGGCTGCTCAATCCCGGCCGCGGCGCCTATACCCGCTTTACTTTCGCGGGGGGAGACAATCAGGTGGCCATCTGGTCCGGCGACGGCTCCCACGTGATCTATTCACGGGCCAACCGGACTCGCAATCTGTTTTGGAAGCCGGTGAACGGAGGTCCCGAAGAGCGCTTGACGACCGGGGACACGGTGCAGCTCCCCGATTCCACCACTCCCGACGGAAAACTCCTGGCGTTCACGCAGTGGACGGGCGCCAACGCCGATATCTACGTGCTGCCGCTCGACGGCGCGCACACGCCGCGCCCGCTGATCGCTACGCGCTTCAACGAACAGGACGGCAAGTTCTCGCCCGACGGCAGGTGGCTGGCTTTTGTCTCCGATGAAAGCGGGCGCAATGAAGTGTACGTCCAGCCTTTTGGCCGCGAAGGGGCGCGAGCTGTCGTTTCCACGGGCGGCGGGGTGGTTCCCATGTGGGAGCCCGATGGCAAGCGCCTCTATTACTCGGCCGGCGAGGCGATGATGCAGGCGGATTTCGATCCCGCGACCGGCAACGTGGGCCAAGCAACGGCAGCGTTTCATCTTCCGCCACGAACAGTGATTTTCGCCATAACTCCGGGCGGCGACTTCATCGGTGTGCGAACGCTATCGGAAAACCAGACTGCGCCGGAAGTGGAAATTGCCACGGACTGGTTCCGCGAATTGAGCCCACGCGTACCTGCGCCGCGCTGAAGCCCAGTTCCATAAGACCGTCGTGCGGCTTGCTTGGTTGACGCGAATTTCAGTCGATGCCATAATCGCACGCTTTATCTGGCCTAGAAGTGTGTTCCGGCGGGTCGTCGGCCTGCCGGGCGGCTATCCAAACCCGGGGAGCGCGGCGGCAGCAAGCACGTTCGATGGAAATCCTCCAACAGTTGGAAGAGCTGTTCCTGCAGGCGGTGCCCACGGTCGTCATCGTTTTCCTCTTTTATTTCTTCATGCGCTGGGCCTTTTTCACCCCGATTCAGAAGGCCCTGGCGGAGCGGAGCGCGCGCATCGAGGGAGCGCGCGAGGAAGCTGCGGAGGTGGAAGCCGCGGCGAAGAAGGAGTTCGCGGGCTACCAGCAGGCGCTGAAGGAAGCGCGGGCGCGCATCTACGCGGAGCAGGAAGCGGCGCGTCAGACGGTGCTCGACGAGCGCGCGCGGCTGCTCAAGTCCATGCGCGCGCGAACCCAGGAGGCGGTGGATGCGGCAAAAAAGAAAATGGCCGCGGATTTCGCCGCCGGCCGCGCGGAAATCGAGCGCGAGTCGCCCGCGCTGGCGAATCAAATTGTGCGCGTGATTCTCGAGAGACCTTCCCGGTTGCAGGGAGGCGCGCGCCCATGACCGCAGCCGGCCTTTCCGGGCCGCGAGGAGCGGCGTCGCGATTTGTCTCGGCAGGGCTGTTGCTGTCGCTGCTGGCCGCGCCGGCGTTGGCGCAGGAAGCGGAGGCTTCCCCGGCGGACACCGGCATGGGCGTGATTTTCCGCTGGCTCAACTTCGCCATTGTTTTCGGCGGCATCGCCTATCTGCTGGTGAAGAAGGCGGGGCCGGTGTTCCGCGGGCGCGCCGACGGAATCTCGCAGGCCATTGGCGAGGCCGCGCGGGCGCGCGAAGCGGCCGGGGAGCAGCGGCGGGAAACCGCCGCGAAGCTCGCGAACCTCGATCAGGATGTGGCGGAGATGCGCGCCGCCGCCAAGCGCGACGCGGATGCCGAGGCGCAGCGTTTGCGCGCGCTGGCCAAGTCGGAAGCCGAGAAGATCGAGCAGGTCGCCGAGGCGGAGATTGCCGCGGCCGAGCGCGCCTCGCGCCTCGCATTGAAAATGCTGGCCGCGCGGCTGGCGGTCGAGCGCGCCGAAGCGCTTCTCCAGCAGCAATTGACGCCGCAAACGGATGCCGCGCTGGTGCGCACGTTCGTGGCGCAGCTGGGAAGGAACGTGAATTGAGCGCCATCGCGCAACGCTACGCCGCGGCGCTGGCCGATGTGACCCTCGAGCGCAAGAGCTCGGAGGCGGCCCGGCGCGGCCTGGCGGCCTTCGTCGAAGTTTTTTTCGGCTCCGCCGATTTGCGCAATGTTCTCGAAAGTCCGGCGGTCAATCGCGAAGTAAAGCGGAAGGTGCTCGAGGCGCTGGCGGCGAAAATGGCAATGGACGAGGCGGTGCGAAACCTCGTTCTGCTTCTCGTCGATAACCGCCGCACCGAACTGCTGCGCGAAGTCGAGAAGGCGTTCGCGGAGGAATTGAACGCGCGGCTCGGAATCGCGCAGGCTGAGGTGACCTCGCTGCGCGGCCTGGACGACACGGAAAAGGAGGAATTGACTGCGGCGCTCGAGCGCCTGACCGGCAAGAAAATCGAAGCGCGCTTTCAGCAGGATAAGGCGCTGGTGGGCGGCGTGGTGGTGCGCGTGGGATCGACGGTGTACGACGGCTCGCTGCGCGAGCAATTGAACCGGCTGCGCGAGCGCCTCGAAGCCGAATAGGAGCAAGGGATGGCGAACATCAAGGCGGACGAGATCACCAAGATTCTGCGCGAGCAGATCGAAAACTACCAGCAGACCGTGGCGGTGGAAGAGGTCGGCTCGGTGATCTCCGTGGGCGACGGCATCGCGCGCATCCATGGCCTGGACAACTGCATGGCCGGCGAGATGCTGGATTTCTCGCGCAACGTTTTCGGCATCGCCCTGAACCTGGAAGAAGACCAGGTCGGCGCCGTGCTCCTGGGCGACTACACCGAGATCAAAGAAGGCGACACGGTGAAGCGCACGAACAAAATCATGTCCGTGCCCGTGGGCGACGCCCTGATCGGCCGCGTGGTAAATCCCCTGGGCCAGCCGCTCGACGGCAAAGGGCCCGTGCTCACCAGCGAGCGCAACCCGCTCGAACGCATCGCTCCCGGCGTGATCGACCGGCAGCCGGTGCGCGAGCCGGTGCAGACGGGAATCAAGTCGATCGACTCCATGATTCCCATCGGGCGCGGACAGCGCGAGCTGATCATCGGCGACCGCCAGACCGGAAAGACCGCGGTCATCCTCGACACCATCATCAACCAGAAGGGCGGAGACCTGCTGTGCATTTACTGCGCCATCGGGCAGAAGCGCTCGACCATCGCGCAGGTGGTAAAGACGCTGAGCGACTACGGCGCCATGGATTACTCGATTGTGGTGGTCGCCTCGGCCACCGAGCCGGCCACCATGCAGTACATTGCGCCGTACGCCGCGTGCGCCATGGGCGAATACTTCCGCGACACCAAGCGCCACGCCGTCTGTTTTTACGACGACCTCTCGAAGCACGCGCAATCGTACCGCGAGATTTCGCTGCTGCTGCGCCGCCCGCCCGGGCGCGAGGCCTTTCCGGGCGACGTTTTCTTCCTGCATTCGCGGCTGCTCGAGCGCGCCGCGAAACTCAGCGACAAGCTCGGCGCGGGTTCGCTGACCGCTCTGCCGGTGATCGAGACGCAGGCGGGCGACATTTCCGCGTACATCCCCACCAACGTCATCTCCATCACCGACGGCCAGATCTTTCTGGAAGCGGATTTGTTCAATAGCGGCTTTCGTCCCGCGATCAACGCGGGAATTTCCGTCAGCCGCGTGGGCGGCAACGCCCAGATCAAGGCCATGCGCCAGGTGGCCGGGACGCTGCGGCTGGATCTCGCCCAGTATCGCGATCTGGCGGCGTTCGCGCAGTTCGGCGTCGAGCAGCTCGACAAGACCACGCAGGCGCAACTGGCGCGAGGCCAGCGGCTGACCGAAATTCTCAAGCAGGATCAGTATTCGCCTTTGCCGGTGGAGAAGCAGGTGCTCATCATTTTTGCCGGCTCGAACAAGTACCTGGACGATCTCCCGGTGGCCGAATGCCTCCGCTTCGAACGCGAGCTGTATCCCTTCATGGAGACGAACTACAGCGCGGCGCTGAAGGCCCTGCGCGAAAAAAAGGCCATTGACGATTCCACCCGCGCGGAACTGAGCAAGGCGCTCGACGCCTTCAAGGAGCGGTTCAAAGCGGGCGCAGGCGCAGCCGCGGCGGCGCCGGCGCAGTAGTCTCCCATCGCCCCAATCCCATGCCCACACTTCTCGATTTCAGGCGGCGCGTGCGGTCGGTTAAAAGCACGCAGCAAATCACGCGGGCGATGAAGTTTGTCGCCGCGGCCAAGCTGCGGCGCGCGCAGGAAGGCGTGTTTGCGGCGCGCCCCTACGCCCGCGAGATTCTCCGCGTGCTGCGCTCGGCGGCTTCGCGCCTGGAAGCCCCGGCCCATCCGCTGCTCCAGCGGCGGCCCGAGGAGCGCCTCCTCGCCGTGATTCTGACCGGCGACCGCGGCCTGGCCGGCGCGTTCAACGCCAACGTGATGCGGCGCGCCGTGGAATTCATGGCCGAGCACGCGGCCAAGAAGATTCAGATCATGGTCGTGGGCAAGAAAGGGCGCGACGCCCTGCGCAAGCGCCGCCTGGCCTGCGTGAACGAATACCTCAACGTCTCGAGCAACGTGGAATTCTCCCGCGCGAAAGAAATCGCCGCGCGCATCGCCGAACTCTACAGCGCCGGCGAAGTGGATGCGGTGTACGTCATCTACAACGAATTCAAGAACGTGATGGTGCAGAAGCTCCGCGCCGAGAAGCTCCTTCCCGTCGATCCGGCAGTCATCACACCGGAGTCGAGCGAGCCGGCGGCGAGCGCCGCTGCGCACGGAAAGCCGGGAGAGGGGGCCGCTTCGGAAGGCGCGCCGCCGGTGGATTACATCTACGAACAGCCGGTGGCCGAGCTGTTCGCGGGGCTGGTGCCGCGCTACCTGGACGCGGAAGTTTTTCGCGTCCTGCTCGAGTCTGCGGCGGCGGAGCACGCGGCGCGCATGACCGCGATGGACTCGGCCACTCGCAATGCCTCCGAGCTGATCGACAAGCTGACGCTGAACATGAACAAAGTTCGGCAGGCGAGCATCACTAAGGAGCTGATCGAAATTGTAAGCGGGGCGGCCTCGACAACCTCGTGATCCGTGTGGAGTGATCGGTGACCGGCGGCGCGTGACTTGTGAACCATGATTCGTGACTTGTGAAAATCAAGAGCTTTACCGAGTTGACGGTTTGGCAGCGAGCTCACCAGCTCTGTCTGCTAGTTTACAACCTAACCTCGACTTTCCCGAGGGCGGAACGATTTGGGGTGGTTTCGCAAGTGCGTCGTGCATCGGCTTCCGTGCCTGCGAACATCGCCGAGGGCTTCGGACGGCAGACAACGCGGGAATTGCTGCGGTATCTTCAAATCGCAGCAGGTGAGGCGCAAGAGACGCGCTACTTTCTGATTCTGAGCCGGGATCTGGGATATCTTCAGCTCCCGGTTTTGAAGAAGCGTCGGCTTTGTGTGACTCCGTCGGGCAGCTTATTAATGCGCTGGCACGGTCGCTCAAGCGCGCAGGCAGGTTGCGTAGTCTGGCGCCCAGGCACGAGTTACGCATCACGAATCACAAGTCACGGATTTTAAGGAGATTGGAATGGCGGAAAAGACGACGATGGGCCGCGTGGTCGAAGTGATCGGCCCGGTGGTGGACGTGCAATTCGCAGAGCACCACTTGCCGCTGATTCACAGCGCCGTGCGCATCACCAGCGTCGGCTTCAACGTGCCCGCGCCCATGGACGTCGTGGCCGAAGTCGAGCAGCACCTCGGCGAAGGGCGCGTGCGCTGCGTGGCCATGAAGCCCACCGAAGGCCTGGTGCGCGGCATGAAGGCGGAAGACCTCGGCGAGCCCATCTCCGTGCCGGTGGGCCGCTCCACGCTGGGGCGAGTGCTGAACGTGCTGGGCGAGCCGGTCGATAGCCTCGGCGCGCTGAACTACAAGATGCGCTACCCCATTCATCGCCCGGCGCCGTCACTCGAGGATCAATCCACCACTCTGGAAATGTTCGAGACGGGAATCAAAGTCGTGGACCTGATCGAGCCCTACCTGAAGGGCGGCAAGATCGGGTTGTTCGGCGGCGCGGGCGTGGGCAAGACCGTGCTGATTCAGGAGTTGATCCACAACGTGGCCATGAAGCACGGAGGCGTTTCCGTTTTCTCCGGCGTCGGCGAGCGCACCCGCGAAGGCAACGACCTGTGGCTCGAAATGCAGGAGTCCGGCGTGGTCGTCCCGGGAAACTCGGAGAAGTCCCGCTGTGCGCTCATCTACGGCCAGATGACCGAGCCGCCCGGCGCGCGCCTGCGCGTCGGTTTGACGGGCCTGACCGTGGCGGAGTACTTCCGCGACGAAGAGCACCTCGACGTGCTGCTCTTCATCGACAACATTTTCCGGTTCGTGCAGGCCGGCTCGGAAGTGTCCGCGCTGCTTGGCCGCATGCCCTCGGCGGTGGGCTACCAGCCGAACTTGAACACGGAAATCGGCGAGCTGCAGGAGCGCATCACTTCCACCAAGCACGGCTCGATCACCTCGGTGCAGGCCATTTACGTTCCGGCGGACGACTACACCGATCCCGCGCCAGCCGCTACGTTCTCGCATCTCGACGCCACCACCAACCTGAGCCGGCAGATCTTCGAGCGCGGCATTTATCCCGCGGTCGATCCGCTCGCCAGCTTCTCGCGCATCCTCGATCCGCGCATCGTCGGGCAGGAACACTACAACGTGGCGCGCGCGGTGAAATCCATTCTGCAGCGCTACAAGGAACTCCAGGACATCATCGCCATCCTTGGCATCGAGGAACTTTCCGACGAAGACAAGCAGACCGTGGCGCGCGCCCGCAAGATCGAACGCTTCCTCTCCCAGCCCATGTTCGTGGCCGCGCAGTTCACCGGTCTGGAGGGCAGGTACGTGAAGATCGAAGATTCCGTGCGCGGCTTCAAGGAAATCGTCGAAGGCAAGCACGACGATCTTCCCGAGCAGGCCTTCTACATGGTGGGAACGATCGAAGAAGCGCGCGAGAAAGCGGAGAAGCTCGCGGCCGCCGCCTAGCGCCGCTCGAGAAATATGCTGCCGGAGAAAATCGAACTCGAAATCGTCACGCCGCAGCGGCACGTGCTGGACGAGCGCGTCCAGGCGCTCGAAATGCCGGGCCTGGACGGCTATCTCGGCATCCTGCCCGGCCATGCCCCGCTGCTGACCGAGCTGGGCGTCGGAGTGCTGACCTATCAAAAAGGAGCCGAGACGCGCCGGCTCACCGTCATCAACGGATACGCCGAGGTCTTGCCGGACCGCGTCATCGTGCTCGCCGAGCTCTCCGAGCGCGCCGAAGAAATCGATGTGCCGCGCGTCGAAGCGGCGCGCGCCCGAGCCCAGGCCGAACTCGCGCGGGCCGGCTCGCCAGACGTGGATTGGCAGCAGGCCTCGCGGGCTCTGCAGCGCGCCCTGGCGCGCTTGCTAGCCTCCGGAAAAGGCGCGCCTTAGCACCGGCCGCATCCGCCGGCCTACCGCAGCATCCAAAAGAGGCGCATGATGGAGCCGGAATGTCCCAGATTACCGTCTATAGCGCCTGCTGGTGCGGCGACTGCCGTCGCGCCAAGCAGTTTCTGCGCGACCGCAAAATCGCCTTTCGCGAAGTGAACGTGGACGAGTCTCCCGAGGCCGAGGAGCTCGTCCTGCGCGTCAATAATGGCCTCCGCAAAATCCCCACCATCGAAGTGGACGGCCGCTACTTCGCGTGCAGCCCGTTCGACCCCCACCAGCTTGCCGAAGAATTGAAAATCCCGCTGAATCCGTAAACCCCAGGCTCAATGTGCCGCCGTAGGGGTGCAGCATGCTGCGCCCGCTTGATGCTAGACCAGGCCGGCGCCGCGGGTCATCACGCCGGCGACGTGCAGGTCGGGCGTCAGCACCACAAGGTCGGCGTCGGCGCCCACGGCCAGGATGCCTTTTTTTCCCGCCAGTCCGAGCCGCCGCGCCGGAAGAATCGTTGCCATCCGCACCGCGTCCACCAGGGAAACGCCCAGCGAAACGACGAATCGCAGCGCGCGGTCGAGCGTCAGCGTGCTGCCGGCCAGCTTGCCTTCCGAATTCCTGCACACGCCGTCCTTGACCGTCACTTCGAAATTGCCCAGGCGATAATTTCCGTCGCGCATGGCGGTTGCCGCGGTGCCGTCGCTCACCAGCACCACGGTGTCGAATCCCTTCGTGCCCATCAGCACCTGGATCGCCGGCCCCGCCACGTGAACGCCGTCCGCGATGATTTCGGCGGTCACCTCGGGATCGGTCAGAATGGCGCCGAGAATCCCCGGATCGCGGTGCGAGAAGGGCCGCATGGCGTTGAAGGTGTGCACGCAATGTCGTGCGCCGGCTTGAATGGCTTCGCGCGCTTCTTCGTAGGTGGCGTCCGTGTGCCCCAGCGCCACAACCACGTTGCCGGCGGCCAGCGCCGCGGCGATCAATGCGTGCGCGCCCGGAAGCTCCGGCGCGAGCGTCACGATTCTGACGTTTCCCTCGGCAGCGGCGAGAAACTGCTGCAGCATTTCGACCGAAGGCTTGGCCAGCGCCTCTTGCGGATGAACGCCGCGGCGCGCTTTGCTGAGGAACGGGCCTTCGAGGTGGATGCCGACAATTTCCGCGGCCAGGCGAGCGTTTTCGTCGGGCGTCTTGTGTTTGTGGATGTAGCGCGCGATTCCCCCGAGGCTGTGGCAGATGGCTTCCGGCGGGGCGGTCACCGTCGTCGCCAGGAGCGACGTGGTTCCACAGCGTGCCACGGCCGAGGTGATGCGGTCGAGCGCGCGCGCATCCGCCTCCATCACGTCGTGCCCGCCCGCGCCGTGAATGTGCAGGTCCACGAACCCCGGCGCCACGGTCATCCCCGTCGCCACGTAGTCTTTCGCTCCCGCGGGAATGGGGATTTCGTCGCGATGCCCGAGGCCCACGATCCGCGTGCCTTCGACGACGATGACGCCGTCGAGAATCTCCTCCTGCGGCGTCAGGATGCGGCTCGCGTACACGACCACCGGCGGCATGGCAGACCTATCCTACTGGAAGTTTTTCGCGGATTCACACCCAGCCTTGCATCCTGTTCCTTCTCCGCTACAATGGCAGGCGTTCATTTTGCGGAGGAAGATGCATGGCCCACGAGAAACGGTATTTGGCTCAGAAGCGGCAGCGCCGCCGGCGCAAGGCCGCCAAGGCCAAGATGAAGCTCTACGAGCAGGGGAAACTGCCGCACGAAAAGCTGCCCTCGCTGGCCAAGAGATTCCTGAGCCGCAAGATGCGGGCTCTCCGAAAAGCCGAATAGAAATGAAAAGGGCGCCCCCGACTTGTCGGGGACGCCCTTTCCTGCCTCGAATACGATGCTGCTTTAGAACGCTCCGTCAGTTGCTCGCGCCGGATGCCGGCTGCGGGGCGTGCTGCGAATTCGCCTTGGGCACGCTCAAGTAGCCGACGATCTTGTCCCTGCTGACTTGGTTCACCACGAACTCCACCGGCGCCCGCGTCCCGGCGGTGAAGAAATAGAGCGGCTCGTTGGCCGTCAGGTTCTTCTTGTCGTGGCGCTGGTCGTCCACGAAAATCGACACGGAATACTGCGTCCTCTTGGGGTTGGTGGAGTGCAGCTCGATCATCAAGCTGCCCACCTTCTCGCGCGTATTCTTCTTGTCGATAGTGAACTCGTAGTAGTCGCGCTGGCCCAGCCGGCGCAGCTCCTCGATTTCGTCGTGGTTGCGCGCGGTGAGCGTTCCGAATTCGCCGCGGGCCATCTGCAGATTGTTCTTGGTGGCTTCCAGGTCGGTCTTCACGCCGTTGACGTCGGTGCCGAGCTTGTTCACGTCATCGACGCTGGCCTTGGTGGCCAGTTGCGTGGTGATCCCGTTCTGCAGGTCCGCCAGTTGCTTGGCGTCCTCTTCCTTGATCTTGTTGGCCTGAGATTTGGCCCGCGACAATTCCCCCTGCGTCAGCTTCATCTTGTCGGTGACCACGCTCAGCTCGCCCTGCAACTGCGCGTTCGTATCTTCGGTCTTGGCCAGGCGCTGGTTCAGCACCTCTTCGTTCTGTTTGGTTTGCTGCGCTTGCGCCGCCAGGCTCTGGTCCAGTGACCTGGCGTGGTTCGACGCCGACCATCCGGCGCCCAGGGCCACCAGAGAAACAACCGCGAGCGCCACAACTACGATCCCCACCCAGCGGGGGGCGGCGGCGTCCTCGACGATGACCTGTCTATCTTCGCTCATTCGTTTTCTCCTTCGGGTAATCCCTTGCGCAGGCGAAAGGAGCAAGCCCGAAGCCAAACGTCGCGGCCCGCCTCCCCTTCCCGTAACTCGTTGAAGCGTATTATGTTACGGTATGGGCGCTGACGGGCCAGGCCGGCTCTCGCCTGCCTTGCCCCTGCAATTTTTACCTGACTGTATTGATTTCTGGGCGACTCAAAAAGGCTGCTGGTGCCTTAAGAGTGAACTGCTTCGAGGGTCGCTGGCTGCGTCTCAGCGCGTCACGGTCATGTTGCGCAGCTCGGCGATGCGATTCGCCAGCGGCGGATGCGTGCTGAAAAGGCTCGAAAACATCTGGCCCGCCGTGAGCGGCGCGACGATGCACAGCGCGGCCGTCGAGGGCGAGATGTCCGTCGGGATGCGCTTGTTGTACGCGCCCAGTTTTTCGAGCGCGCTGATCAGCCCGTAAGGGTGGCCCACCATCTGTGCTCCCGAGGCGTCGGCTTGGTATTCGCGCTGCCGCGAGATTCCCAGCTGCAGCAAGGCCGCTCCCAGCGGCGCCAGAATCAGCATCAGCAGAGCGAGTATGCCGCCCGCGCGATTGCGGTCGTCGCGCCCGCCGCCGAACCAGAAACCCATGCGCGCGACAAAGGTGATGGCGCCGGCGATGGTGGCGGCGATCGACGAGGTCAGAATGTCATAGTTGCGCACGTGCGAAAGCTCGTGGGCGATCACGCCCTCGAGTTCGTCGTCGTTCATCAGCTCCAGCAAGCCTTGGGTCACCGCCACCGACGCGTGGCTCGGGTTGCGGCCCGTGGCAAAAGCATTAGGCGCAGGCTGCGGAATCAGGTAGAGCTTCGGCATCGGCAGGCTGGCTTTGCCGGCCAGACGCTCCATCACCGCATACAGGCGCGGCGCCTGCTCGCGGCTGATGGGCCGGGCGCCGCTGGACATCAAAGCGATTTTGTCCGAGAAGAAATACGCGCCGCCGTTCATGAGCGCCGCGAAGACCAGCGCCATGGTCAGCCCGCGCGGGCCCCCGAGACCTTCCCCGATAAAAAGCAGCAACAGCGTCAACGCTGTCAGCAGGAATGCCGTCTTGAATGTTTTCATGGTGTCTCATCCTGGCGCTTTTTCAGGCTGCGCCCGCCGTCGCGGTTTCCCGCGTGAACTTCGTCGCACCGCTTCTCGAATCCGCGTCCGCGAGCGCTTCGTCCTCCGGCCGCGCTGGGCCATCGAAAATCTTCAGCGCCGGCGGGATCCTGAATCAAGCGCTGGAATGGCGCGCTTCATCGGCCGCGCCCCGTGCGCCGGACCCTATCCTTCCCGCAGGAGCAGCGCCCGCGCTGCGCCGGTCAGCTTCAGCGTCACCTGCTTTTCCGCTTCATCACGCCGCGCCACTGCAACTCAATCATACGCTCGATTTGCTCTTTGCCCAGAGCACCGAACCGCCCGATGTCGTGAAGGGGCCGGCAAGAACGGCCCGGCCCCTGATTCCGCGCCAGCTTAGTTCTTGCCGTTGGTAACGCTGACCTTCACCTGCTTCGGCTTCGACTCCGCCCGCTTGGGCAGCTCGACCGTCAACACGCCGTTGGTGTACGTCGCCTGGATGGCTTCGGCGTTCACCGTGGCCGGCAGGCTGAAGGTGCGGCTGAACGAGCCGTACGAGCGCTCCACGCGCAGGTAGTCGTCTTCCTTCTCCTCGAACTTGCGCTCGCCGCGGATCGACAGCATATGGTTCTCGACCCGGACATCGAGATCCTTCTCCTCTATGTCCGGCAGGTCGGCCTTGAGAACCAGTTCGTTCTCCGTCTCGTAGATGTCCACCGCCGGCGCCCAGGTGGTCAAGGCCGAGTTGCCGGCCTGGCCCGGGAACGAAGTCTCGAAGAGACGGTTGACCTGATCCTGCAAGGTCGAAAGATTGCGGAACGGGTCCCAACGTGAAAGGGAATTCATGATCTTGCATCCTCCTGGAATCGTAAAAGTTTAGCGCATAAGCGCATGCGAATAATATAATATGCGTGTGTTAATGTCAAGTATTTTCTTAAGCCCTTGTTTTGTTTGCATTGCGTGTAGCACTGCACTCACAATACCTTCACTATCAGGCATTTTAGATAGTGCGTCTCCGGCATGGTCAGCAGAATGGGGTGGTCGCGCGCCTGCGTTCGCCGCTCGACCACTACCACGCTTTTGCGCGCGTCGTTGGCCGCCTCGGCCAGGATCTGCAGAAACAGCGCCTCGGAAATGTGGTATGAGCAGGAGCAGGTAATCAGGAACCCGCCCGGCTGCAGCAGCCTCAGGGCGCGAAGATTGATCTCCCGGTATCCGCGATGGGCCGCCTCGACGCTATCGCGGTTCTTGGCGAACGCCGGTGGATCGAGAATGATCGTCTGGAAGCGGCGGCCGGCTTCGTCGTATTCCTTGAGAACGTCGAAGGCATTGCCTTGGCGAAAGCTCACGCCGGGGGTGGAGTTGAGTTCGGCGTTGCGGCGGGCCGCTTGCATCGCGGCGGGCGCCATTTCCACCACCTCGACGTGCTCGCACTGGTTCGCCACCGTAAGCCCGAAGCCGCCCTGGTAGGAGAAGCAGTCGAGGACTTCTCCCGAGGCGTAGCGCCGCGCGGCGCGATGGTTCTCGCGCTGGTCAAGGAAAGCACCCGTCTTCTGGCCTTTGCTGAGGTCGTAGGCGAACGCGACGCCGTTCTCCCGGCCCATCACCTCCGTGGGAATCTCGCCGGCGAGGACTCCGACTCGTTGCTCCAGCCCTTCGAGCAGGCGCACCTTGGGATCGTTGCGCTCGAGGATGCCTTTGGGCGAAAAGAGCTCCGCCAGAATCTCGACGAGCAGCGCCTTGTGGCGCTCCGTCCCCTGGCTGAGCGTCTGAACGACGAGATAATCGGCGTAGCGATCGACGATCAGCGAAGGAAGCTGATCCGCTTCGCCGTAAACCAGGCGGCACGCCTCGCCATCCTCGACGACCGTCTTGCGGTATGCCGCCGCGGCGCGCAGGCGCTCGGTGAAGAACGCTTTGTCCGCCGGTACATCGTCGCGGGCCAGCAGGCGCACGGCGATTTGCGATTTGTCGCTGTAGAAGGCGCGGCCGTGAAAGCGTCCGCGGTCGTCCAGTAGCCGGACGACCGCGCCGGGTTCGGCTTGCGCTTCGCGGACGTCGCTGCGATACACCCAGAAATGGCCGGCGCGCAGCCGCTCGACGCCGCGGTGGCTGATGACCACGCGATGTTCCGCCACGCTTGTGCCTCGCTCGACCGGGCGCTCGGATGATTCGCTACAATGGTTGGGCGCGAGTCCCAGTTCTCATAGCACAGTTGCCCCGCGGGCGCAAAGCCGCGCCGAGCGGCTCGAGTCGTGCGGCGCGTCGCGCGGACGCTAGCAAATGAACCTGAGCGAGCTTGATTACGACCTGCCGCCCGAGCGCATCGCCCAGCATCCGCTCGAGGAGCGCGACGCCTCGCGCTTGCTGCTCCTCGAGCGCGCCGCGGGCGCGCGCCAAGACCGCCGCTTCCGCGAGCTGCCGGAAATCCTGCGCGGCGACGAGCTCGTGGTCCTCAACAACGCCCGCGTGCTCGCGGCGCGCCTGTTCGGGCGCCGCGCGGGCTTGCGCGCAGAATCGCCGGGCCGCCACAACTCGCAGGGCGGCAAGTTCCTGCAAGCTCCGATCGAAGTGCTGCTGGTGCGCCGGCTTGGCCCGGAAACGTGGGAAGCGCTGGTCCGGCCGGGACGGAAAATTCAAGTCGGCGAGCGCATCATGTTCGGCCAGGGCGAGTTGGAGGCGCTGGTCGAAGGGCGCGGCAACTATGGGCTTCGCATCCTTCGCTTTCTCCCAACGAGCGGCTTCGAGGCCAGCCTCGCTCGTCTGGGACACATACCCTTGCCGCCGTATATCAAGCGTTCCGACGAGCCCTTGGATCGCGAACGCTACCAGACCGTCTACGCCAGCTGCGGCGCAGCAGTGGCCGCGCCGACGGCGGGTTTGCACTTCACGCCGGAGATTCTCGCGCGGCTGCGCCGGCGGGGCATCGAGATCGCCGAGGTCACTCTCGAGGTGGGACTGGGAACCTTCGAGCCCGTGCGCGCCGAGCGTATCGAGGACCACAACATTCACGCAGAAGCCTACGAAATCCCAGAGGCCGCTGCGGCCGCCATTGCCCGCGCCGTTCGCGAGCGGCGCCCGGTGCTGGCCGTGGGCACCACAGTAGTCCGCGCGCTGGAGGATGCCGCGGAAAAACGCAACAACGACGAAACAATCCCAGTCCCGGCAGGAAAAGCCGAAGCGCAAATCCTCCTCTATCCGGGCAAGCCCTTTCGCGTGGTGAACCAGCTGCTCACGAATTTTCATCTGCCGCGTTCGAGCCTGCTGGCGCTGGTGGCGGCGTTTGCGGGGCGCGAAAAGGTGCTCGCTGCCTATCGTCACGCGGTCCAAGCCGGGTACCGCTTCTACAGCTACGGCGACTGCATGTTGATCCGTTGAGCCTCGAAACCGGCCCCGCTTGCCGCTCCGTGCGGCCCCGCGACAACCGTGCAACCGCGTGTGGGTTCGTCTATAATCCGCATCCTACCGGGGGAGTCGCCTCGATGCGGCATCTGATACTCAGCGACATCCACGCCAACCTGACCGCGCTCGACGCCGCGCTCGCCGCCGCCAAGGGCCGCTGGGAAAAGGCCGTGTGCCTCGGGGATGTCGTGGGCTACGGCCCCGACCCCAACGAAGTGATCGACCGGGTGCGCTCGCTCGAGGCCCTTACCATTCGCGGAAATCACGATAAGGCCGGCAGCGGCCTGGTCAACGCCGAGGATTTCAATCCCATCGCCCGCGCCGTGGCCATGTGGACTCGCGAGCAACTTCGCCCCGAGAATCGCGAATACCTGGAAAAGCTTCCCGTCGGGCCCGCGACGGTGGACGGCTTTGCGATCGTTCACGGCGCGTTTCGCGATGAAGATGAGTACGTCTTCGCTCCGGCCCAGGCGCTCGACAGCCTCCTGGAAGCCACTTCTCCGGTTACATTTTTCGGGCACACCCACCTGCAGGGCGGATTCACGTTGCGCGACGACAGGGTCGGCATTCTGCATTTCAGACCCGAGGGCCCAGACCGGTTCTGCACTCTGCAGATTGAAGACGGCACTACCTATCTGTTGAATCCCGGGTCGATTGGCCAGCCCCGCGACGGCGATGCGCGCGCGGCCTTCGCCATTGCCGACCTGGATCGCCAGGCGGTCGAGTTCTGGCGCGTGGCCTACGACATCGAAGGCGTGCAGCAGCGCATGTCCAAGGCCGGCCTGCCGGAAGCGCTGGTCCTGCGATTGTCGTTCGGCCGCTGACGCAAGAGTAGGACGATGGAATCGGAAGGCGCCGATCGCAAAGAAAGAAGCCGGCTCCCGATGACCATGGCGGCGGGAGCCTTGGTCGTGCTCCTGGTCGCCGGCGGACTCGTTCGGCTGGCACGCTTCGCCCGGTCTCACGGTTCGTCCGGCGCCGCGCACATGCCCTTTGGTCCGGCCGAGCAGGCCGCCGCCCAGCGCGTCCACTTCTCGGACATTCACCTGGCCCGCTCGACCAACATGCTCAACCAGGAATTCACCTACGTCACGGGCGCGATTTCGAACGATGGCGTGCGCAACTTGCGCGGCCTGGAAGTTCTGATCGAGTTCCACGATCCGTTCAATCAGGTGATTTTGCGCGATTCGGAACGCCTGATCGGTCCGCGCGACGCTGCTCTGGGCGGCGGGCGGCGGCGCGACTTTCAGGTGACGCTCGAACACGTTCCGGCGGAGTGGAATCGCGAGTACCCGACGATTGCGGTGACCGGCCTGGTCCTGGAATAGCTCGCGCGATCTGCGACGCACCAGGCGCGGCGCAGCCTGCGGGCATCCCTCATCTCACGGCGGTGCGCTTGGACGATTGGGCCGAACTGGATCGCGCCATCAGCGAGATCGCCGCTTCCGGCAACGCCGAAGTGCGCGAAGACGGCGAGTGGCTCGCCGAACTTGCGGGCTTGCGCTGCGAGCTGCACCGGCAAGGGCGTAACGCCCTGGTGCACCTGTGGTCGGACGACCGCAATCTCACCCGCCGCGTCCTTGGCGTCAAGGAACGCTCCGGCGACTGCATCGTTCTTGAGGTGCAGCGCTTCGGCCGCTCCAAGCCGGGCCGCCTCGAGTTCCGGCGCCGCGACTCGCCGCGCTCCGCTGCGCGCATCACTCGCGAGCAATTTGGCGCGCGCTTCCGGCGCATCCTCTCGGAGCGCTTTCCCGACGCCACCGTCGAACCCCTCACCGCCTCGCCGGATCTCGAGCGCTCCTTCTCCGGGCTGTACGCTCGCGGACGCATGCACGAAGGCGCGCGAGATTGGGCCGTTCTGGCGGTTTCCGCCGCCGAGAGCGCGGCGGCTGCCGAAGGAATCCTCACCTTCGGAATCCTCTGGCTCGATTGGACGCGCGGCCACGCCGGCCGCCGCGCGGTCGAAGGCTTGCGCCTGTTTGTTCCCCAAGGGACGAGCCGCGCCGTGCGCGAGCGCCTGCTGGCGGTCTCGCCTTCGGCGCACGTCGAGCTCTACGAGTTCGATGAGCCCAATGCGCGCATGGCCAAAGTGGACCCCGCCGATGCCGGGAACCTCGAAAGCTGGCTCGTTTCGCGCAGCGCCATCGAGTCCACCATCCAGGCCGCCGCGGCCGCGGCGGGCCGCGTGCGCTCCTTCGCGCCGGAAGCGCAAATCATCGACGCGCGAGTCGTGCCCGGCGCCGGCGATCTGGCGTTCGCCTTTCGCGGACTCGAATTCGCCCGCTGCTCGGCGGGCGAAATTCTCTTCGGCCTGGGCGATTCGCGGGAACGGCTGACCGAGAAGACGGAGGCGTCGCTCGGGCGGCTGCTGGGCCAGTTGGACCTGCATCGCAGCGCCCTGGCTTCGGAAACGAATCATCCCATGTATCGCGCCGCGCCCGAACGATGGTTGGAAACGCTGCTGCTCGAGGATCCCTCGCGCCTGGATGCGCAGCTCGACCCGCGATACTTGTATTCCCAGGTCCCGGCGCTGCGTTCGAGCGACCGCGGCGTCCTGGATTTGCTGGGGGTGACGCGCCGAGGCCGTCTGGTGGTCATTGAATTGAAAGCTTCCGAAGACCTGCAAGTGCTGATGCAAGCGGTGGACTACTGGCTGCGCGTGCGCCGCCACCAGCGTGGCGGCGACTTCGAGCGCTTCGGGTACTTTAGCGGCGTGGCCCTGGACGCCGCCCCGCCGCTGGTCTGGCTGGTCGCTCCGGGGCTGCGGTTTCACCCCGCCACAGAGGTCTTGCTGAAATACCTCTCGCCGGAGATTCAGGTCACGCGCATCGGCCTGAACGAGACCTGGCGCCGGGGACCTCGGGTCATTTTTCGCCAATAGCGGCTCAGCCTGGAAAAAGAAGAAGGGAAGCGACCTTGGCAGCACCAGTGCCGCTTCCCGGGGTGTGTCCTAGAAGTGTTTGATTGCTTAGATGCGCGTGGCCAGAAAAGGTTGCAGCCGGCGGCGAACTAATAGAAAAGATATTTTCGCCACTTTTCGTCGCGATGCCCGATCAGGCGCATCAACTGCCGCGACGTGTGCAGCGTAAACGGCCGGGGCCGCCGCTGCAGCTTCAGGCCGGCTTCTTCCGGGGTGCGGTCCCCCTTGCTGTTGTTGCAGCCGTAGCAGCAAGTCACCAGGTTCTCCCACGACGACCGCCCGCCGCGCGAGCGCGGCACCACGTGATCCAGGGTCAGTTCCGAAGCCGGGAAGGCGTTTCCGCAGAACTGGCAGGTGTTGCGGTCGCGCAACAGGATGTTCTTGCGCGAGAGCGCGCGGCTCTGCTGCGGAATATGCCGGTAGGACAGCAGCCGGATCACCGAAGGCACCCGAATGGCCTTGGACGTCGAGTGTACCTCGGCGTGGTTGGTTTCTTCCGCCTGCGCCACACCCTTCAGCATCAGCACCAGCGCCCGCCGCACGGCAGTGACGTTAATGGGTTCGAACGTGGCGTTCAGCACCAGCACCGGCGCTTGCATCACCGATGGACGGCTCGCCGGCGCGATGGCGGGCTTCGCCGCGGCCTCCGCCGACACCCCCACAAACCCGATATGCGGGCGAGGACGCAAACCCATCTTGAGCCGGTTGTCCATTGCCGGACGCTGCTCCTGCTCTCCTGGCGCTCGTTCTTAGATGCGGGAACGGCTTTGCCGGTTTTTCTCGATTTCCCTGGCCTGCGGGGAACCCAAGAGCCACTTCGGCACGACTCGCGCTACCGTAAGTCCCATTACCTCCGCCGCCCCTGCCTTGCGCAGGGCCCGGGCGCAGGCATCTAGCGTCGCGCCGGTCGTAAATACATCATCTACCAGTAGTATGCGGGCCTTGTCAACCCGCGCGTCCGCGTGGGTAACGTAGGCGCCACGTACGGAGTTCCAGCGCTCCCTGCGCGAAAGCACCAGTTGCGGCGGGCGCGGCCGCGCGCGCACCAGCAGCCGCGGCAGCAGCGGCAATCCCAGCCGCCGCGCCAGAGGCCGCGCGATCACTTCGGCCTGGTTGTACCCGCGCTCGCGGAGGCGATCCCTATGCAGAGGAACCGGCGCCACCATGTCCGGGCGGAACTCGCCCCCCTGCTGGGCCATCGTTTCACCCAGCCGCGCGGCGAACCATTCACCCAGCCGCTTCACCTCTTCGTATTTCAACAGCACCACGGCGGCGCCCAAAGCGTCGTTGTAGATGGCGAAGCTCCGCGCGCGCGCAAATCCGTAGGTTCCCGTGCGGCAGAGACGGCAGAGCGCCGGCCCCGTTAGCCCGGCCGCGACGAACCGGGAAGGGCGTCCGCATTGCTGGCAGATCGGCGGCTCGAGGCGCTCGAACGATTCCAGGCACGGCTCACAGACGGGAATGCGGCTGGCATTCACGAGCGGCCGCTGGCAGATGCGGCACGGCGCCGGAAAGAGCACCGAGGCCAGTGCGTCGAGAGCGTCTCGAAGGATCACCGATGCGTTGTTAACGCCGAGGGTATCCGAGACGCTACTCTATCTTGCGGGATAAAGGAAGAGGCAAAGCGAAGCGATCGTATGGGCATAGCATGTTTACCCTGAGCGAAGTCGAAGGGCTATGCCCGCGTGCCCGAGCTTGGCGCGAGGTTGCCACACCGCACCGGGCGATTGGGCCCGGGGTTCGTAGGGGCGCAGCATGTTGCGCCCGCTTGATGCGAGTTATTTGCCGGACGCAACACTAAAGCAGGCCCTGCTCCATTTTTTCCTGACAACTGATGCAGTAGCGCGTCCAGGGCACGGCTTCGAGCCGCTTTTGCTGCAGTTCCTGGTGGCAGGAGATGCATTCGCCGAAGGAGCTTCCCTTGATGCGCTCCAGCGCGTCGTCCACCAGCTGCAGGAGCGAGCGGTCGTTGTGCGTCTGGCCGAAGAGGAACTCTTTGGTGTAGGAGTTGGCGGCCTTATCCGCGAGGTCCACCGTGGGATCCTCGTCCGCTTCGCGGCCTTCCTGCTCCGTGCGCGCGATGCCGCGCACCAACTCTTCGCGCCGAGCGATGAGTTTCTTCTTGTAATACTCCAGCCGCTTCTTGTCCATTGTCCGCGTACCTAGGCGCAATAAAGCCCCGCTCAAAAACCAACAATTCTAACGACCGCTTCGCGTCATGTCAAATCAGCGGTTCGCAAAAAGTCAAATCTTGGATGCAAGCGAGGCCGAAAAGGTTCCGGCGCCGCTGGCGGCCGGAGGTCTGGAATCGGTCAGGACGCGCGGCGCTGCGCGGGAAAACACAAATGAATCGCCACGCCGATGAGCAGCAGCGCGGCAAAAGCCAGGTAGCTGCCTTCCGGCCCCACCGTTCCGCCGGTCAGCCACACGGGTCCGTTCGAGGAAGAATGCAGCAGGCGGCCCTGCGCCAGCAGGCCGCTATCGGGCACGCCGTAGAAATACGTCTCGCCCCAGTCCCACGCCGCGTGCATTCCAATGGGGAACCACAGGTTTCCGGTGCGCTTCAAGGCGAAGGCCGCCAGCAATCCAAAGCAGCCGGCCATCGCCGCGCCGGTTTTCGCTTCGCCGGGGTTTCCGAGGTGCGCCGCTCCGAATAGGATGGAGATGAGAATGGCTGCGGGCCAGAATCCGATGCCGGACCCCAGCGTCGCTTGCAGGTAGCCGCGGCACAGGAATTCCTCGAAAATTCCGACCAGGATGAAGCCGGCGCCAAACAGCAAGCCGTATTTCACGATGTCGGCGCCATGGTCTTCCAGTCCGGAAAGCGAAAAGCCGTGCAGCGTCGCCATCACCGCGAGCAGAATCGAGAGGGCCAGGAATCCGAACGGAACGCCTTGCCAGAATCGCTTGCCGAACGCTCCGTTCCACGGGAGTCCGTAGTCCGCGAAAGAGCGCTTTTCGATAAGCGTCATGATCCAAACCACAAAGAACAGCGCGGCGACTTGCAGCCCCTCGCCGGCGATCAGAAACGTGGCGCTGATCGTGCTCCCCAGCTGCGCCTTCGCCCACGCGGCCAACGCGGGAATGTGACCCAAGCCGAAGTTCACTGCCTGGGCCAGGAGAAAGACGATGGCGGCGAAAATCGACAGGCGCCAGCCCGCCCGCAGCCCGTGCGGTCCCATGAAAACGCGCCCCAGGCCGGGGGACTTCGCGGGTGGCGAGCCCGAGTCCATCGAAGCCAGTTGCGAATCAGCGTTCGTTGTCATGGGCGGTTTCTCCTCGCAGTGGGATACGTCGAAGCGCGCCTGAAAGTTTCAGACGCGGCGCCTGTAAACATGTGAGCGAACACTTTGCCAATGCACTCTCGATCCAACCGCGCGGGCTTCGCGAACGGCGGTCTCGCATGAGCTGCCGTTGCGGCGGCGCGGAGCGGCTGCTAGAATCGCGTGTCTGCGCGGGTTGAACGGGACGCCATAGTAAGAAGCCTTGAGGCCTTCAAGAACATCTAGAGGCCCAACCGAATCGAAGAGCCCGGCTTGCCTGCGGGCCGGCCCGGCCGTGACGGCCGCCCCTCTGCCGTCAAGGTCAAGAGGAGAACTGGTTTGGCAAAGTATGATGTGGTGGTGATCGGCAGCGGGCCGGGAGGCTATGTCGCGGCGATTCGCGCCGCGCAGTGGGGCTTGAAGACCGCCGTCGTCGAAAAGGACCCGTTCCTTGGCGGCACCTGCCTGCACATCGGCTGCATCCCGACGAAAGTTTTCCTCCATCACGCCGATCTCTACGATTATTTCCAGCGCGCCCAGGAATTCGGATTCGAAGTGAAAGACGTGAAGGTCAATTGGCCGGCCATCCTGGCGCGCAAGGACAAAGTCGTCAAGAAGCACTCCCTCGGGATCGCTTCGCTCTTCAAGAAGAACAAGGTCGAGTCCATCACCGGCTGGGGACGCATCGCGGGGCCCGGCCGCGTGTCGGTAGAGAAGGACGGCAAGACCACGGAGCTCGAGACCACCAACATTCTGCTGGCCACCGGTTCGGACGCGCGCTCGCTGCCCGGCGTCGAGATCGACGGCAAGACCATCCTGACGAACCGCGAAATTCTGGCGCTGCCGGAAATCCCCAAGTCGCTCGTCATCGTGGGCGCCGGCGCCGTCGGCGTCGAATTCGCCTCCATCTTTCGCACCTTCGGCGCCGAAGTGACCATTCTCGAAATGCTGCCGCGCATCGTGCCCCTTGAAGACGACGACATTTCGCCTGAGCTCGAAAAGGCCTTCAAGAAGAAAGGCATGCGCATCGAGACGCAGGCCAAGGTGGATTCGGTGAAGAAAGACGCCAAAGGCGCGGCCGTCTCGTTCACCGACAAGGCCGGCAAAGCGCAAACCATCAGCGCGGAAAAAGTCCTGATGGCCGTGGGCCGCCGCCCGGTCACGGAAAACATCGGCCTGGAAAAAACGAAAGCCAAGGTCGAGCGCGGCTTCATCCACGCGAACGCGTATCTCGAAACCGCCGAGCCGCACCTCTACGCCATCGGCGACATCGTCGCGGGGCTGCCGCAACTGGCGCACGCGGCTTCGATGGAAGGCATCATCGCCGTGGGACGCATGGCCGGCAAAAACGTGCAGCCGTTCGACCGCAAGCGCTGCCCCAACGCCACCTATTGCGAGCCGCAGATCGGCTCGATCGGACTCACCGAGAAACAGGCGCGCGAAGCGGGCTACGACGTAAAGGCCGGCAAGTTCCCGTTTGTCGGCAACAGCAAGGCCACCATTCTCGGCATGCACGACGGCTTCATCAAAGTGGTGGCGGAAGCGAAGTACGGCGAAATTTTGGGCGTGCACGCCATCGGCCCGCTGGCCACCGAGATTATCGCCGAGCCGGTGGCGGCGCTCGGTCTCGAAGCGACGCTCGACGACATGGCCGCGACCATCCACGCGCATCCCACCGTTTGGGAAGCCATGGGCGACGCGTTCAACGCCGTGCGCGGCATCTCCATTAATTTTTGAGGGCGAACCCGAAGGCCATACCGAGCGCCGGCACGTTGCCGAAAAGGCCGGTTTTTAGCAGCTTGTTGAAAATCTCACGTTGCCCGTCATTCTGAGCGAAGCGAAGAATCCCTCTTCGGGAGAATGCTAGGAAAAAGAGAGATTCTTCGGGCTAGAGAGCGGCCCTCAGAATGACATGCAGCCT
>Ga0187846_10000087_pt1 | contig 53936 bp, 63 predicted proteins | sample TC_taG_FD_161473 | JGI IMG/M metagenome (GOLD analysis project Ga0187846, IMG submission 161473) | Biofilm microbial communities from the roof of an iron ore cave, State of Minas Gerais, Brazil - TC_06 Biofilm (v2) | ecosystem: Environmental > Terrestrial > Deep subsurface > Cave > Wall biofilm... | reverse complement strand
TCGTGCCCGCCTCCGTGCGCATCTCGACCCGCACCGCGACCAGCGAAGCGACCTGTCCCTTGCCGTTATTGCGGAAGGCCTTGGTCGCAACCGACCAGTCACGCTCGCATCCCTCCTCCTGCGAGGAGGACGTGCGCAGTTTCACGGGCCAGTAGGGCCAGGTCAGCGGCTTGTCCTCGACCTGCGGCGGCTGCGGCAGCAGCTCGAACTGCGTTACCGAGCGTGCACCCTGCCGGTTCGAGGTGCCGACGCAGTCGGAGCCGGTGTCTCCGCCGCCGATGACGACCACGTGCTTGCCAGCGGCCGTCAACTGACCAGGCACCGCATCACCCGCGACCAGCCGATTCTGTTGTGGCAGGAACTCCATCGCAAACACGATGCCGCCCAGATCGCGTCCCGGCACCGGCAGCTCGCGCGGCGTTTCCGCGCCGCCAGCGAGCACGACCGCATCGAAGCTCTCGAGCAGTTCCGTCGCCGCAACGCGCTCGGCACCGAAACAAGCGACGCCCGCGCCGAGCGCGGTCGGATCCTCTCCCGAGCCGCAAACCAGCACGCCGGCGCGGAACTCGACTCCCTCGCACTGCATCTGCTGCGCGCGCAGGTCGATGTGGCGCTTTTCCATCTTGAAGTCAGGGATGCCATAGCGCAGCAGTCCGCCGATCCGGTCGTTCTTCTCGAAAACGGTCACCGCGTGGCCGGCGCGAGCAAGCTGCTGCGCGCAGGCCAAGCCGGCCGGCCCGCTGCCGACCACAGCGACGCTGCGACCGGTCTTGCGCTCCGCCGGCCGCGGCACGACCCAGCCCTCGGCCCAGCCGCGATCGATGATCGCGTGCTCGATCGACTTGATGCCGACCGGATCGCTGTTGATGTTCAGGGTGCAAGCCGGCTCGCATGGTGCCGGGCAGACGCGACCGGTGAATTCCGGAAAGTTGTTGGTCGAGTGCAACACGTCGAGCGCCTGCCGCCAGTCCTGCCGGTACACCAGGTCGTTGAAGTCAGGGATCACGTTGTTCACCGGGCAGCCGTTGCTGCAAAACGGGATCCCGCAGTCCATGCAGCGCGCGGCCTGCGTGCCCGCTGACTCGTCCGCAAGGTGCTCGATGAACTCGCGCCAGTGGCCGCGTCGCTGCTCCGGCTCCTCGGCCGCCTCCTCCAGGCGCGCGTATTCCAAAAATCCGGTGACCTTGCCCATCGCGGCTACGCCGCCAGTTTTTCGGCCTGCGCCGTGGCGCGCGCGTCGGCCATCTGCTTCAACGCGCGCCGATACTCGTGCGGGAATACCTTGACGAAGCGGGTTCGCATCCGGTCCCAGTCGGCCAGGATCTCCTTGGCGCGGAAGCTGCCGGTGTAGCGGAACTGCCCTTCGATCAGTTCGCGCAAGATGGCCTCGTCGGTGGCCGCCCCGGTCCCGGCCGAGTGCCAGAGGGCGGGATCCATGCGCGCCTTCTGCTCCTGCGACGACAGCACCGGCTCCAGGGCAACCATCGCCGTGTTGCAGCGGGACTCGAAATCGCCCCGCTCGTCGTACACGTAGGCGATTCCGCCCGACATGCCGCCGGCGAAGTTGCGGCCGGTGCCACCGAGCACGACGACGGTGCCGCTGGTCATGTACTCGCAGCAGTGGTCTCCCGCGCCCTCTACCACCGCGCGAACGCCCGAATTGCGCACGGCGAAACGCTCGCCGGCGACCCCGTTGAAATAGGCCTCGCCGTCGATCGCCCCGTACAGCACCGTGTTGCCGACAATGATGTGCTCCGGGCCGAACCCGCGAAAGTCGTTGGGCGAGCGAACGATCAAGCGGCCGCCAGAGAGGCCCTTGCCGGTGTAATCGTTGGCGTCGCCCACCAGATCGAGCGTGATGCCGCGCGCGAGGAACGCACCGAAACTCTGCCCCGCGGTTCCCTGCAGCTGGATGTGGATCGCGTCATCAGGAAGACCCTGATGCCCGTAGCGGCGCGCCACTTCGGAGGAGAGCATCGCGCCGACCGAACGGTTGACGTTGCGGATCGGGTGAATGAAGCTGACGCGCTCGCCCCGCTCCAGCGCGGGCCTGCTCTGCTCGATCAGCTTCAGGTCGATCGCGTGCCCCAGGCCGTGGTCCTGCTCCTCGCAGCGGTAGCGGGCCACCTCGGACGGCATCGGCGGCTGGTAGAAGATGCGCGAGAAGTCCAGCCCGCGCGCCTTCCAGTGCTCCAGCCCGCGCCGCATGTCGAGCAGGTCGCTGCGGCCGATCAGGTCCTGCAAGCGACGAGCGCCCAGCTGCGCCATGATCTCGCGGACTTCCTCGGCCACGAAGAAGAAGTAGTTGACGACGTACTCGGGCTGCCCCTTGAAGCGCTTGCGCAGCACCGGGTCCTGCGTGGCGATCCCGACCGGGCAGGTGTTCAAATGACACTTGCGCATCATCACGCAGCCTTCGGCGACCAGCGGAGCGGTCGAGAAGCCGAACTCGTCGGCGCCGAGCAGCGCTCCGATGACCACGTCCCGGCCGGTCTTCAGCTGACCGTCGACCTGCACCCCGATGCGGCCGCGCAGCCGGTTCAGCACGAGCGTCTGCTGTGTTTCGGCCAACCCGAGCTCCCACGGCGTTCCGGCATGCTTGATCGACGACAGCGGCGACGCTCCCGTGCCGCCGTCGTGGCCCGCGATCGTGACGCCGTCGGCCTTGGCCTTGGCCACCCCGGCCGCCACCGTACCGACGCCGACCTCGGAGACCAGCTTGACCGAGATCGCTGCCTTCGGGTTGCCATTCTTCAAGTCGTGAATCAGCTGCGCCAGATCCTCGATGGAGTAGATGTCGTGGTGCGGCGGCGGCGAGATCAGACCCACACCTGGCACCGAATAGCGCAGCTTGGCGATGTACTCGGAAACCTTGTGTCCGGGCAGCTGGCCGCCTTCGCCGGGTTTGGCGCCCTGCGCGATCTTGATCTGGATCTGGTCGGCCGAAACCAGGTATTCGGCCGTGACGCCGAACCGCGCCGAGGCCACCTGTTTGATCTTCGAGCGCAGCGAATCACCGTCCTTGAGCGGAATGTCGGCCACGACGCGGTCGGCGCCGAGCAGCGACGCCACGGTGTCACCGGTGCGGATCGGCACGCCGCGCAGCTCCTGGCGGTAGCGCCTCTCGTCTTCGCCGCCCTCCCCCGTGTTGCTCTTGCCACCGATCCGGTTCATCGCGATCGCCAGCGTCGTGTGCGCCTCGGTCGAGATGCTGCCGAGCGACATCGCCCCGGTGGCGAAGCGCCTGACGATCTCGCTGGCGGGCTCAACCTCGCAGACCGGGATCGCTCGCGCCGGATCGAACCGGAACTCGAACAGGCCACGCAGGGTCATGTGGCGTCGCGACTGGTCGTTGATGATCTGCGCGTATTCCTTGTAGGTCTGGTAGCTGTTGGAGCGCGTCGAGTGCTGCAGCTTGGCGATCGCGTCGGGAGTCCACATGTGCTCTTCGCCGCGCACCCGGTACTGGTATTCGCCGCCGGCATCGAGCATGTGCGCGAGCACGGGATCGTCGCCGAAGGCGGCACGGTGCATCCGTACCGCCTCCTCCATCACTTCGAACAGGCCCACGCCGCCGACGTTGCTGGCGGTGCCGTGGAAGTACTTGTCGACGAAGTCGGCCGCAAGCCCCACAGCCTCGAAGATCTGCGCACCGCAGTACGACATGTACGTGGAGATGCCCATCTTGGACATCACCTTCTGCAGCCCCTTGCCGATCGCCTTCACGTAGTTCTTCACCGCTTTGTCGGGGTCGATTCCGCCGGGCCGGTCGCGGAACTGCGCCTGCAGCACTTCGAGCGCGAGGTAGGGGTGGACCGCCTCGACTCCGTAGCCGGCCAGCAGCGCGAAGTGGTGTACCTCGCGCGCCGAGCCTGTTTCCACGACGAGGCCGGTGGATGTGCGCAGGCCCGCCTGGATCAGATGCTGGTGCAGCGCGCTCGCGGCGAGCAGTGCCGGAATCGCCACGTTGTCTGCATCGAGGCGGCGGTCGGTGATGATCAGGATGTTGTAGCCGGCGCGCACCGCGTCCACTGCCTGTGCGCACAGCGAGGCGAGGCGCGCCTCGACACCTTCCGACCCCCATGCGACCGGGTAGCAGATATCCAGTTCGTGGCAGCGGAACTTGCCCGACGTGTACGCGTGGATCGACCGGATCTTCGCCATGTCCTTGTGGTCCAGGACGGGCTGGGCGACCTCCAGGCGCATCGGCGGATTGATGTTGTTGATGTCCAGCAGGTTCGGCTTCGGACCGACGAAGCTCACCAGCGACATCACCAGCTGCTCGCGGATCGGATCGATCGCCGGGTTCGTGACCTGCGCGAACATCTGCTTGAAGTACGCGTACAGGATCTTGTCGCGATCGGACAGCACCGGCAGCGCAGCGTCGTTGCCCATCGACCCGACCGGCTCCTCGCCGTCGAGCGCCATCGGCTGCATCAGCAGGCGCACGTCCTCCTGCGTGTAGCCGAACGCCTGCTGGCGGTCGAGCAGCGACGCCCCCACCCCTGTCCCGCTCGCCGGAGAGGGGTCGGGGTTGAGGGTCGGCAACTCGTCCAGCCGCACGCGGATCCTGCGGATCCATTCCTTGTACGGCTTGCCTGCCGCCAGCTGCGCCTTCAGCTCGCCGTCGTCGATGATGCGGCCCTGCTCGGTATCGATCAGGAACATCCTGCCGGGCTGCAGCCGCCATTTCTTCACGATCTTCGATTCCGGGATCGGCAGCACCCCCACTTCCGAGGCCATCACGACCAGGTCGTCGTCGGTGATCACGTAGCGCGCCGGGCGCAGGCCGTTGCGGTCCAGCGTCGCGCCGATGCGCACGCCGTCGGTGAAGGCGATGGCTGCGGGGCCGTCCCACGGCTCCATCATCGACGCGTGGTACTCGTAAAAGGCGCGCCGGCTCTCGTCCATCAGCGTGTGCTGCTCCCACGCCTCCGGGATCATCATCATCATCGCGTGCGCCAGCGGATAGCCGGACATCACCAGCAGCTCGAGCGCGTTGTCGAAGCAGGCCGTGTCGGACTGGCCCTCGTAGATCAGCGGATAGAGCTTGCGCAGATCCTGGCCCAGCACCGGCGAGCTCATCACTCCCTCTCGCGCGCGGATCCAGTTGAAGTTGCCCTTGACCGTGTTGATTTCGCCGTTGTGGGCGATCATCCGGTACGGATGCGCAAGCTCCCAGCTGGGGAACGTGTTGGTAGAGAAACGCTGGTGCACCAGCGCGATGGCCGATTCGACCCGCGTGTCCTGCAAATCGCGGTAGTAGCGCCCGACCTGATCCGCCAGCAGCAGGCCTTTGTAGACGACGGTGCGCGTCGACATCGACGGCACGAAGTATTCGCGGCCGTGCTTGAGCTTCAGCGCCTGGATCTTGTGACTCGCGGTCTTGCGGATCACGTACAGCTTGCGCTCCAGCGCGTCGGGAACCATGATGTCGTCGCCGCGGCCGATGAAGATCTGTCGGATCACCGGCTCGCGCTCGCGCACACGCGGCGACATCGGCATTTCGCGGTCCACCGGAACATCGCGCCAGCCGAGCACCACCTGGCCCTCGGCGCGAACGCTGCGCTCGAGCTCCTGCACGCAGGCAAGCCGCGATGCGTGTTCGCGCGGAAGGAACACCATGCCGACGCCGTATTCGCCCGGCGGCGGCAGCTGCACGCCCTGCAGCCGCAGCTCGAGGCGGTAATAGGCGTCCGGAATCTGGATCAGGATGCCCGCGCCGTCGCCGTACAGCGTGTCCGCACCGACCGCGCCCCGGTGATTGAGGTTGCGCAGGATCAGCAGCGCGTTTTGGATCAGCTCGTGGCTGCGCGTGCCCTTGATGTTGACGACGAACCCCACTCCGCAGGAGTCGTGCTCGTTGCGCGGCGAATAAAGCCCCTCCCGTTGCGCCGCCTCGACTGCGTCGCTGTCTGATTCGGGGCTCATCGGCCTATCCACGGACGGCCTCCCGGCCGGAAAGGGTTCACAAAACGACTTTAATGCAATGCATCATCGTGGACAATGAAATTCACTTTCTATGTCCCCAGAATACTGGCAATTCCCTCCGAGCGCCAGTTAATTGGGGCCATGTGTATTTTCTCTCTGGCGAGAGAGTCACAACTACCCACCGCGAGTCGCACTCGCGTGACGGCCGCGGCCGGCTGCGGTGCCTTCAGCAGGCCGAAGCCCGTGAAGGTGGCCGACCGTGTGCGATTACTTTGCCTGACCGGAAGGGCTCTCCGGGCTCATGGTCGCGTTGCGGCGCGGCCGCCCCACCGGCAATGGCGCCAGGCGACGCCCGGTTTTGGTCGAGAGCTCACGCAGGAACGAGCCGTTGCCGAGCGCCCAGCCGTGCTCGACTGCATTGCGGATCCGGTCCAGCTCCGACTGCGGCAGCCCGGCCTCGGACCGGCGGCGGTATTCGGCCTGCCGCTCGAACGGGGTGTTGCCCAGTTTCCATACTTCGGGGTGCTCGGTGATGGCCGGGTCGACCTTCAGCCCGACGTGGTGCGGCAGGCTCGACCATGGATATGACAACGCATCGGCAGCGTGCCGGTTGCGCTGCGGGCACAACTCTACGAAGAGCGAACAGGGCAACAGGTAGTGCTCGGGGGCAACCACGGTGCAGCGGAAGCGCGCCTGCCACAGCGTGCCGCTGCGGCCGTGGCGGCGATTGAAGGCGCGGACGTAGCGACGACCGAGCGCTTGCATCGCAAGGCTCAGCGCGCGCGCATCCGAAGGCGTCACCAGCAGATGGAACTGGTCAGGCATCAGGGCGTACGCATGAATCGCAACCTCGTGGCGGCGGCCCAGGCTGCCGAGCTCGCTGAGCATGAATTCGTAGTCAGTGCCCTCCAGAAACGCCGCCTGGCCGGCGACGCTACGCTGCACGAGAAGATGCGGATACCCGGGGACGGATAGACGGGGAAGACGTGCCACGATGGAACCTGCCTGCGTGAAGCCGCGACGGTGCCGCGCGAAAATTGCTCCGCTGCCGCGCCGGATCAGTCGACTGCGAACAGACGGCAATGCGACTGGATCGCGTAGCGATCGGTCATGCCGGCGATGTAGTCGGCGATTGCGCGCGGCCCGTGCGCGGCGACGCGCTCTTGATGATCAGAGGGAAGGAGCCGCGGCTCATCGCGAAATGCATCAAACAGCTCGCGCACGATCCGCTTGGATTTGTTCGTCATACGCATTACCTCCGGGTGCCGGTACAGCCTCCCGCGAAGAAAGACTTTCAACGCGTCCCCCTCGGCCGCCACCTGCGGCGAGAAGCCTACCAGCGGATCGGCACCTCTAACATCCTCGACCGACGCGGGCTTTGCGAGCGCGATACGCCGGCGGGTCTCGTCGACGAGATCCACGACCAGCACATGGATCATTCTTCGTACGGTTTCGTGTACGAGCCGACGCTCTCCGATACCGGGAAACAGGTACTGAGCCTGCTCGCACTGACGCGCAACAATGGGAATCCCATCGAGCTGCTCGAGCGAAATTAACCCCGAGCGTACCCCGTCGTCGACGTCGTGGTTGTTGTACGCGATCTCGTCGGCGAAATTGGCGATCTGCGCTTCCAAGCTGGCCTGCCTGCGCACCAGGAAGCGCTCGGCCACTGCTCCGAGGCGGCGCGCGTTTTCGGCCGAGCAGTGTTTCAGTATGCCCTCGCGCGTCTCGAAGCACAGGTTGAGCCCGTCGAAACCGCCGTAGCGCTCCTCGAGCTCGTCAACGACGCGCAGCGACTGCAGGTTGTGCTCGAAGCCGCCGAACGGCCGCATGCACTCGTCCAGAGCGTCCTGGCCCGCGTGGCCGAAAGGCGTGTGCCCGAGGTCGTGCGCAAGCGAAATCGCCTCGACCAGGTCTTCGTTGGCGCGCAGCGCGCGTGCGACCGACCGTGCGATCTGCGCCACCTCGAGCGAATGCGTCAGGCGCGTGCGGTACAGATCCCCTTCGTGATTGACGAACACCTGCGTCTTGTATTCGAGACGGCGAAACGCGGTGCAATGGATGATGCGGTCGCGGTCGCGCTGAAACGGCGTGCGCATCTCGGACTCGGGCTCCGGGTGTTGGCGCCCGCGCGACTGCGACGGGCTGGCCGCATATGCAGCCAGCGAACCGGCGTCCACGCTCACCCCGGTCTCACCCGCATTTCACCGATAGCCGGCCGCCGACAGCGTGGCGTCCACCAGCGTGACGGGAGCTTCCATCTGCAGCGCTCGCCCGATCCGCTCCAGCACCACGAAACGGATTCGCCCGGCGTGCGCCTTCTTGTCACCGCGCATCGTCTCCAGCGCGGCCGACTTGGACAGCCCCTCGATACGGGACGGCAGGTGTGCCCGAACGATCGCCTCGGCGACGCGTTCGACCTCCCCCGACCCGATCAGCCCGAGGCGCGCGGACAGGTCCGCCGCCAGGCACAATCCGCACGCAACGGCCTCGCCGTGCAGCCAGCGCGTGAAGCCCGTGAGCGCCTCGATCGCGTGGCCGAACGTATGGCCGAGGTTCAGCAACGCGCGCTCCCCGCTCTCCCGTTCGTCCCGCCCGACGATTGCCGCCTTGATCTGGCACGAACGCGCGATGGCCCGGGCAAGCGCCTCGTCGTCGAACGCGAGCAGCGCGGGCAACTCGCGCGAGGTGCGGTCGAAATATTCTGCGTCGGCGATCAGCCCGTGCTTGAGCACTTCGGCCAGGCCGGCGGACAGCTCGCGCGCCGGCAGGCTGCGCAGCAACGACGTGTCCGACACCACTACCGACGGCTGGTGAAACGCCCCGATCAGGTTCTTGCCCGAAGCATGGTTGACCCCGGTCTTGCCGCCGACCGAGGAGTCGACCTGCGCCAGCAGCGTCGTCGGCACCTGCACCAGACGAAGCCCCCGCATGAAGATCGCAGCAGCCAGCCCGGCGATGTCGCCGACCACGCCGCCACCGAGCGCTACCACGACGCTGCGACGGTCGGCGCGCGACTGCACCAGCGCATCGATCACTTGCACCACCGTCTCCAGCGTCTTGGCCGTCTCGCCGTCGGCGATCGTGCAATGTGCGGTGCGGGCCACGCGTTCGCACGCGCGCCGCGCGGAGTCCAGATACAGCGGGGCGACGGCGGTATTGGTGACGATGTGGACCGAAGTGGGGGCAAGCGGCGCCACGAAATCTTGCAGCCGGCCGAGCAGCCCCGGCGCGATCCAGACGTCGTATGGATAGGCGGGCAGATCGACCGTGACGCGCTGCATGCACCGATTATGCCCGGCCATACGGGTACCCCTGCGAGGAAGGACCAGGGCGCCCGCAGCCTACGGCCCGAGCACGTTCAGGCGCCGGATCAAGCGCCGGGAGGCGCCGCTGCTGCCACCAACTGCGCCACCTGCGGGTTGGCCAGCAGGCGCGCCACCATGCGGCGCGGGTTGGCCGCGGCGGAACGGAACACCAGGTGCGCCGTCTCGCGGTACAGGGGCCCGCGTTCCTGCAGCAGCTGCTCGATACGCGCCTTGCGGTCCTCGACCTGCAGCAGGGGCCGGCCCGCATCGTCGCGCGTGCGCCGCGCGATCTCGTCCACAGGCGCCTGCAGATAGATCACCAGCCCGCGCGAGCGCAGCGCCTCGCGGTTCGCCTCGCTCAGCACCACACCGCCTCCGGTGGCGAGCACGACGCGCGGACGACCGGTCAGCTCATCGAGCAGAAGGCTCTCGCGCCGGCGGAAGGCAGCTTCGCCTTCCAACTCGAAGATGGTCGAGATCGAGGCGCCGGCGCGCTGCTCGAGCTCGCGATCGCAGTCGACGAACTCGAAGCCGCAGCGGGCGGCGAGCATGCGGCCGACCGTGCTCTTGCCTGCCCCCATCATTCCGACCAGGAAGATGGAGGCTCGTGATGTACCAGGCCGGCTCAGCTGCGCGCCGCCTGCGTCACCTTCTCCGAGATGATCCGAGGCGTGATGAAGATCAACAGCTCGGTCCGGTTGTTCTGCTTGAACTGGTCCTTGAAGAGGTTACCGACCACCGGAATGTCGCCCAGCCAGGGAACCTTCGTCACGGTCGTTCGCTCGGTCTGCTGGTAGATGCCGCCCAGCACGACGGTACCGCCATTTTCGACCAGCACCTGCGTGGTGACGTTCTTCGTGTCGATCGCGACACCGCCGCTACCGCTGACGGTGGCGCTCGGCGTGTCCTTGTTCACTTTCACGTCCAGGAAGACGGAGCCCTCGGGCGTGATTTGCGGCGTGACCTCGAGGCGCAGCACCGCCTTGCGGAACTGGATCTGGCCCGGCCCGCCGAGCTGCGTGTTGGTCTGGTACGGGATGTCGTTGCCCTGCTCGATCGACGCCTTGACCTTGTCGGCGGTGACCACGCGCGGGCTCGAGATCACCTTGCCGCGGCCGTCCAACTCGAGCGCGCTCAGCTCCAGGTTCAGTATGCTGCTGATTCCGCTGTTGAACAGCGTCAGCCCGATGCTGCTCGGCTGGAACCCGTTCAGCGATGCAGCCGGCAGGTTCACGAAGTTCGGGTTGGTGATCTGGATCGGCCCGATACACATGATGTTGTTGCCGGTCGGGCAGGTGGTCGTACCCGGAGGCAGCGGACCGAAGCTCGACCCGGCCCCGCTGTTGACCCACGTGTGCGGGCCCAGGTGGGCGATCCCGAGGCGGGCGCCGATGTCGCGGCTGAACTCGTCGTCGGCCTCGACGATGCGGGCTTCGATCAGCACCTGCGGAACCGGGATGTCGATGCGCGAGATCAGTCGCCGCACATCCTCCAATTGCGCCGAGGTGTCCTGCACGAACAGCTGATTGGTGCGCGGATCCACCACAACGCTGCCACGCTTGGAGAGCATCCGCTGCTTCTCATCGACCAGGAGCTTGCGAACGTCATCGGCCTTCTGATAGTTGACGACGAAGTTCTCGGTATGCAACGGCTCCAGCTCCAGGATCTGGCTCCTGGCCTCGAGCTCAAGCTTCTCCTTCGTTGCCAGCTCGTCGCGCGGCGCCACCAGGATCACGTTGCCGTTCTTGCGCATGTCCAGGCCCTTGGACTGCAGGATGATGTCCAGCGCCTGGTCCCACGGCACATCCTTCAGGCGCAGCGTGATCGCACCCTGCACCGAGTCGCTCGTGATGATGTTCAGGTTGGTGAAATCGGCGATCACCTGCAGCAACGAGCGCACGTCGACATTCTGGAAGTTCAGCGACAGCCGCTCGCCCTGGTATCCCTGACGCGTGCCCTGGAACAAGCGCGTCGGATCCTCCTTGACGGGCTTGACCTCGACCACGAAGTGCGTGTCGCTCTGGTAGGCGTTCTGCTCCCACAGCCCGCGCGGTTCGATCACCATGTGCGCGTTGGATCCTTGCTGCGTCGTACTGACGATCGCGATCGGCGTGCCGAAGTCGGTGACGTCCAGACGGCGGCGCACGGACTCGGGCGCTGTCGTGTTGAGGAAATCGACCAGAATCTGCTGGCCCTGCTGGCGGATGTCGACGCTGGTGGTTGGGTCGCTCAAATCGACCACGACGCGCCCTTCGCCGACAGCGCCGCGGCGGAAGTCGATCGCGCGGATCGTGCGCGGTCCCGGCGCGGGCGCGGCAGCCGCCGCCTGCGCCGCAGGGGCAGGCTGCGGGGCCGGGAAAGTGGCCGCCTCGCCCTGCGAGCCGAGCACAACGTGCACCGCGTTACCCTGCGCCGTCACCGTGTAGGTCACCGGTGTGCGCAGGTTCAGCACGATGCGGGCGCGCCCGGAGGCCTGTACCACGTTGACCGAGCGCAGATCACCCTGGTTGATCTCCACCGCGTTGCGACCCAGGTTGTTGACGGTCGACGGCAGGTCGATCGCGATGCGAGCGGGGTTGGTGACCGAGAAATTGGTCGGGGTCGCGGCCAGCGGCTCCTTCAGCTGGATCGTCAGGAACACCCCTGTACTGGTCTGCGTCGCGTCGATGCGCTCGATGCTGTTGGAGCCATCCTGCGCCATTGCCGGGCCGGCGCCGAGGAGCAGGCCGGCCGCAACCAGCAAGGCCGCCCGTGCGGTCCCGAAGAATCGACTGAACGAACCCCTCATCGCTTGCTCCCCTGCTGCGGCCCTACGGCCACGGTTTGCAGTTCCAGTTTGGCGGGACGCTCAACCCATTCGCCAGCAGCGTCCTGAACGATTTCCTTCAATAGCAGTTCGGTTTCGGTGATCCGGGTCACCACGCCGAAGTTCTGCCCAATGTAGTTGCCGACACGCACCATGTGCGTCGATCCATTGGTCTCCACCAGCGCGACGTTGATGCCGGCCTTGCGCATCATTCCGACCATATGGATCTGATCCAACGGAAAGCCTTCCAGCACCTCGCGCCGGCGCTCCAGGTCGGGCTTGACCGCGCTTGCGCTGGCGCGCGCCTGCGCCTGGCGCGCCACCGCCATCAGGATCTTCTGCGGATCGAACGGTTCGACCGCGCCACCGCTGTCGTACACGAACGGCGAGAACTCCTTCGGTGGCGCAACCGGCTGCGTGGTGACGTGGGTGGACTGCTTCACCTCGCTCATCCAGGCGCGCAGCGTCGCCTCGTCCGAAGCGCCGCATCCGGCGAGAAGGACGGAGCCGGTGGCGATCGCGGCCCAGTACCGCCGGCCGAATGCCGAGGGCCTCATTTGCCACCCTTCTTGGCCGCGTCCGATCGCGCCTTGCGCTGCGCGGCGACTTCGTCTTCGTCCAGGTAACGGAAAGTCTTGGCCACCGCATCCAGCGACAGCGTCGGACTCTTCGTTGTCGCCACATTCAGATTGTTCAGCGTGACGATGCGCGGCAGGTTGGCGATATCGCTCGTGAACGAGGCCAGGTCATGGTAGCGCCCGGATACGCGCACCGTGATGGGAAGTTCCGCGTAGTAGTCCTTCAGGACGACCTGCCCGGGACGGAACAGCTCGAACTGCAGCCCGCGACCGATGCCGGCCTGGTTGATGTCCGACAGCAGCGCGTCCATCTCGGCCTTGCTCGGCAGCTGTTTCTCCAGCGTCAGCACGTATTGATTGACCTGCTCCTTCTGGCGCCGCAGCTCTTCCAGATTGATCGCCTGCTGGATCTTGGTGCGGTACTGGTCCTTCAGCGTACCTTCCTTCGCGCGCAGCTGATCCAAGCTATCGAGCTGTTCTTTCCAGACGACGATCCAGCCGATCCCGGCACAGAGGATCAGCACCGCAAACCACAGGCCGAAGCGCGGCAGCGGAGGCCAGGAGCCAACGTTCTCCAGGGTAAGGCCCTTGAACTGGGCCATCCAATTTGCAGGGGCAGTCGCCATGGAATCCTTCGGGGCTTGGCCGCTTCAGCCCTTTCGGGGCGGCGCTGCGGGCGCGGCCGCCGCGGCGCTAGCGGTGCCCAGCTCGCTGCCGGGCTTCATGGAGAAGCTCATCGAAAAATCGAACAGGCGGCGCTGTATGCCATCGGGGCTCTGCCCTGCCAGCTTGATCTCGATCAGCTCGGGCTTCTGGACGTAGCGGCCATTGTTGCTGAGGTTGCGCAGGAACTCGGAAACGCGCTCGTTGGAGGCGGCCCAGCCCGCGATCGTGACTTTGCGATCCTCCTGGTGAATCGAGCGCAGGTAGATACCCTCGGGCGTCTGGCGCGTGAGCTCGTCGAGCAGGAACACCGGCTGGTTGCGGTCGGCCTGCAGGTCTTCGACCGCTTTTTGCCGCGCGCGCAGGCCGTCGATCTCCTGCTTCAGCGTGGCGATCTCCTTGATCTGGGCGTCGAGCCGACGGTTCTCGTCCTCGATCAGCTTGTTCTCGCGCTTCTGGGCGTCGATGTAGCCCTCGAGGACCGTCCATACGAGAAGGACCAGCGCAGCGCCGGCGACCACGCTCATGCCAGTCATCAGGAAGAACGCGTGCTTCTGGCGCTGCCGCTTGTGTTCCCGGTGCGGCAGTAGGTTGACGCGAACGATCACGTTTCGAACCTCCGCATCGCCAGCCCGCACGGTGTCAGCAGCGCCGGCGCGTCCAGCCGCAGCTGCTTGTCACGCACATTGCTGGACACTTCCATCCCCTTGAACGGCGAGATCACCGACGTGGGCACCTGCGCCCGTTCCATCAGTGCTTCCGGCAGGCCGGTCAGCACGGAAGAGCCGCCGGCTAGCATGATCTGGTCGACCCGCGTGTACGGCGTCGATGTAAAGAAGAACTGCAGCGCCCGCGTGATTTCGGTGGTCGCGGTGTCGATGAAAGGCTTGAGCACTTCGGCCTCGTAGTTGGCCGGCAGGTCGCCGTTGCGCTTTTTTTGCTCGGCTTCCTCGGCAGCGATGCCGTAGGCGCGACCGATATCGGCAGTGAGCTGCTGACCGCCAAAGGGCTGCTCGCGCTCATAGATGGCCTCACCGTCCAGGATCACGCTGACGCTGGTGGTGTTGGCGCCCATGTAGAAGACCGCGATCACCAGACCCTCGCCGTGCGAAGGCAGCTGCTCGATCAGCCGCAGCAACGCCCCTCGCGCCGCCAGCGACTCGACGTCCATTACCACGGGCTTCAGTCCCGCCGCCTGTGCCACCGCCATGCGGTCCTCGACTTTTTCCTTGCGGGAGGCGGCGATCAGGACTTCGACGTCTTCGGGCGAGTTCGGAATCGGGCCGATCACCTGGAAGTCCAGGCTGACCTCCTCCAGCGCGAACGGGATGTACTGGTTGGCCTCGCTCTCTACCTGCATCTCCATTTCTTCTTCGCGCAGGTTGCCGGGCAGCGCGATCCGCTTCGTGATCACCGCTGAGGCCGGCAAGGCCAGCGCCACGTTGCGGATGCGGCTGCCGCAGCGCCGGTACACTCGCTTGACCGCCTCGGCCACCACTTCGATCTTGTCGATGTTGCCGTCGACCACCGCTCCGCGCGGGATCGGTTCGATGCCGTAGCGCTCCAGTCGCAGCACGCCGCCGCCGGAATCGGTCAACTCGACGAGCTTCACGCTCGAGGACCCGATATCCAAACCGATCAGCGGTGGTGTCTTGGACGAGAAGAACGGCAGTTCGAATGGCAAGGGAACGCTCCCGCTGAATTCCGGTCAGCCTGCTTAGGGGCAAAACGAGCTTCGGCGAGCCGTCGCCGAGTGCCTGCGTCCGAATTGCGGGCTCGCCGGCGAGAGAACTTGCATGGCCCGCAATTTCCTTATGTTTCGAAGCCTTACCACGTTTTTTTCAGTGCAACACCTTAAGATGCTAACAACCTTTCAGAAGGCAGCACAAGCCCTTAGAACACGGGAACAACACGAGTTTTACGGCACAATCGTCGGCAGCGGTGGTTTCCTGATCACCCCTTCGCGCAACGCGAAACGGCCTAGGTTTGCACCCGCCTATAATTTGCCATGCATTTCAGGGTCGGGAGTGCTCTGCGCCCTGGTCAAAACGCCCGTTTCTCCGCGACTTGCCGCACCGCCGCATGTAGTTAGGGCCCATCTACCGACGGAACACCACAGCTAACGGTGAGCACCGAAACCGAATCGAAGCCACCCCGCCGCGCGCCGCTGCGGGCGTGGTTGCGCGTGCGCTGGGCCCGGGTCGCGGTCTGGACGGCCGTGCTGGCGGCCGCTGGCCTGACCTGCGCGATGCTGTTCCTGACTTTCATGTTCTCGATCGCGTACGCCAATCTGCCGCCGATCGACTCGCTGGCGGACTATCGACCCAAGATCCCGCTGCGCGTTTGGAGCGCAGACGGCGTGCTGCTGGGCGAGTTCGGCGAGGAACGGCGCACTTACGTTCCGATCCGCGAGGTTCCGGAGCGGCTGAAGGACGCGATCCTGTCGGCGGAGGACGACAGCTTCTACCGGCATAGCGGAGTCGACTTCTTCGGACTGATCCGCGCAGCAGTCGCCAATGCAATCTCGGGTCGGCGCGGCCAGGGCGGCAGCACGATCACGATGCAGGTGGCGCGCAATTTCTATCTGAGCTCGGAGCGCAGTTACATCCGCAAGCTGTACGAGATCGCGCTGGCCTACAAGATCGAGGCGTCGCTGCCGAAGGATCGGATCCTGGAGGTGTACGTCAACCAGATCTTCCTCGGGCAGCGCGCGTACGGATTCGCAGCCGCAGCGCAGACCTACTTCGGCAAGTCGCTCGATGATCTGACGCTCGGCGAGTGCGCGATGCTCGCGGGGCTGCCGGCGGCGCCGAGCGCCTACAACCCAACCGCCAATCTGCACCGGGCGCGCGTGCGCGAGCGCTACGTGCTATCGCGCATGCTGACGCTCGGATATATCACGAAGGCCGATTTCGACAAGGCCGTGACGTCCGAAACCAAGGTGCGCGGGGCCGAACAAGCGGCCATCACCAATCTGACGCGTTCGCGCGTGCGCGCGGAGTACGCCGCCGAAGTCGCGCGCGAACTGATCTACGACGTATTCAAAGGCGAGACCTATACGCGCGGCCTCAATGTTTACACGACGATCTCCAGCGGCGAGCAGCAGGTCGCCTACGAAGCGCTGCGGGCGCAGGTGATCGCGTACGACCGCCGCTACGGGTACCGCGGGCCGGAACGGTTCATCGACCTGCAGGGGGACGGAGTCCCGCGCGAGCAGCGCATCGACGAGGCCCTGATCGACGCGCCCGAAGTGGACGGCCTGACCGCGGCGGTCGTGCTCGAAGCCTCGCCCAAGCTGGTGAGGGCGCAACTGGCCGACGGGCAGGCCGCGCGGGTCGAGGGCGAGGGGCTGCGTTTCGCGGCCGCGTCGCTGTCGCCGCGCGCGCAGCCGGCCCGGCGCATCGTCCCGGGCGCCGTGATCCGCCTGACGCGCATCGGCAACAACGCCTGGGCGATTGGGCAGATCCCGCAGGCCGAAGCTGCGTTCGTCTCCTGCGACGCGCGCGACGGGGCCGTGCGCGCGTTCGTCGGCGGCTTCGATTTCGACCTGAACAAGTTCGATCACGTCACGTCGGCGTGGCGCCAGCCCGGCTCCAGCATCAAGCCCTTCATCTACGCGGCCGCGCTCGAAAAGGGGCTGATGACCAGCACGCTGGTGAACGACGAGCCGCTGATGATCGACCCGGAAGATACGGGCGGGCAGGTGTGGGATCCGAAGAACTACGACGGCAAGTACGACGGCCCGATCCGGCTGCGGCAGGGGCTGGCGAAGTCGAAGAACATGGTCTCGATCCGTGTGCTGCAACAAATCGGACCGGCGTATGCGCAGCAGTATCTGGCGCGGTTCGGCTTCGATCCGGAACGGCATCCGCCATACCTGACGATGGCGCTGGGTGCGGGATCGGTCACACCGTGGCAGGAGCTGGCCGCCTACGCGGTGTTCGCTAACGGAGGATTCGAGGTCACGCCATACCTGATCACACGAGTGGCCGACGCCAACGGCAAGGTGTTGATGGAGGCCTCCCCCAGGATCGCCGGAGACTCGGCGCTGAGGGTGATCGATCCTGGCACCGCGTTTATCGTCGACAGCATGCTGCGCGACGTCACGCGGTATGGCACCGGGGCGCGTGCGTCCAGCCTGGGCCGCGCCGATGTGGCCGGCAAGACCGGCACGACCAACGATTCGCACGATGCGTGGTTCGCCGGCTATGGCGGCGGCATCGTCGGCGTGGCGTGGTTCGGTTTCGACCAGCCGCGCCCGCTGGGCGAGCGCGAGACCGGGGGCGGCCTTGCGCTGCCGATCTGGCTCGACTACATGGCCTCCGCCCTCAAAGGTCTGCCGCTGGTGGAACGCGACCCGCCGCCGGACGTCGTCACGATCGACGGCGAGTACTACCTGCAGCAATTCCAGCCGGGAGAAGGAGTCGCCTCGCTCGGCCTGGACGAGGCGCAACCGCCCGGCCAGGCCAAACAGGGCGAGAACATCTTCTAACAGGCTGAGCAGGTTGTCAGCGCAGCGGCTCGAACTGGGCGAACAGCTGGCCAGTACGGTTCGACGACCCCGAATCGAGGTAAAGGGCAGTCAGCTTCAAACGGCCGGCCGCGTGCAGTTCCGCGCCCTCGACCATGGAGCGAAACGTTTCGCCGCCGAGCAGCCGGTGAGTGAGCGTCACGTACAGGCGTGCCAGGACTTTGTCGCGCACCATCGTTTCCAGCATGCGCGGTCCAGCCAGCAGAAATGCGCTGCGCAAGCCTCTGTGCGCAAGCGCCTCGGCCAGCGGCCGACCCTCGACGTAGGGGCCCGCACCCGCGACGATGATCTCGCAGCCCCGGCGCTCGAGGTCGCGTCGCCGCGCCGCGTCGGCCTGCCGTGTGGTCGCGACAAAGACTTGCTGCGCATGGCGCCCGACCGATTCGGGGATCGCGAAATCCAGGCTGGCGCTGGCGATGCAGATCGCGGGCTGGGGACGCATCCCGTTCGCCTGTCTCCACGCGGCAAGATCCTGATGATCGGGGACCGACCCGACCTGCAGAATGTCATCCAGGCGCCCCTGTGCGATCGCGCGCAGGTATCCGCCATTGGTGATCAGGCAGTCGGCCTGTGCGTGCAGTTCGAGCAGCAGGCGCAAGTCGCTGTCGCTCGTCAACGACTTCGGCAGGCGGCTCTGCCCGCTTGGCCCGTCGCACAGCGCGATGCGCCCGTCCAGGCTGGTGACGAAGTCGCCGTATACGAACGGCAGCCCCGAAGGGGCGAGCTCGTGGAGGCGATGGGCGAGGTACAGACCTCGCAGCGGCACCTCGCGCAGTTGCGGAGATTGCGGATAGAGCTGAAGAAGGTTCCGGGGCATTAGCCCAGCGCCACCGCCTGGCCGCCCTGCTCCGACAGCAGGCGCGACAGCGCCGCGAACAGCTCGGTGCCGTCGCGCGTGTCGCGCCAGCGCCGGCGGTCTTCGTCATAGGCGAAGTGGAAGCCGCCGCTGCGCGCCGCCACCCATATCTGGCGCATCGGCACCTGCGTGTTGACGATGACTTTCGTATCGTTTTCCAGCTCGAGCGTCAGCACGCTGCCGCTGCGCGAACAGTCGACCCCCGCGTCCGCCTCGTCGACCGCCAGCTCCAGCGCCTGCAGGGCCGCTTCCGCACGCTCGTGGAATTCCGATTCCGTCATGTACGATTCGCAACGATGAGAAGTGCGATTCCAGCAATTGTAGTTTGCGCGGCAGTGGTCGGCGGCTGCGGCGTCAAGGGGCCGCTGTACCTGCCCAACCGGCCGAAGGAAGCGGCTGCCTCGAACCAGAAGACCAAGCCGCCGCCCACTTCCGCGGGTGCGCCTGCCGCCACGGAACCGGCACAATCGAAGTGAGCGCCGAAGTGAGCGGCGTTACCGACGCGAACCGGGCGCCATTCGTGCGGCGCTCCGGCACGCTCTTTTGCGAAGACATTTCGCTGCACGACCTGGCGCAGCGTTTCGGCACACCGCTGTACGTATATTCACGGCGCGCAATCCTGGATGCATACGAGCAGTACCGGGGCGCGCTCTCCGGGCGAGAGTCACTGGTCTGCTACGCCGTCAAGGCGAACTCGAACCTGGGCGTGCTCAACCTGCTGGCACGCGCCGGCAGCGGGTTCGACATCGTCTCGGGCGGCGAGCTCGCCCGCGTGCTCGCCGCCGGCGGCACGGCCGCGCGCACGGTGTTCTCCGGCGTCGGCAAGACGGAGGACGAGATCGAAAACGCCCTGCGTTCGCAGATCCTTTGTTTCAACGTCGAGTCCGACTTCGAGCTGCGCACCATCTCCGCCGTGGCAGCCCGGCTGGGGCGGCGCGCGCCGATATCGCTGCGCGTGAACCCGCAGATCGACCCGGGCACGCACCCGTATATCGCCACGGGTCTGAAATCGAGCAAATTCGGCGTCGCCTACGAGCAGGCGATCGACCTGTACCGGCGCGCCGCGGCCGACCCACACCTGGAAGTGGCCGGGATCGATTGCCACATCGGTTCGCAGATCGCGCACGCCGCTCCGTTCGAGCAGGCTGCCGACCGGCTGCTGGACGTGGTGGACCGTCTCGAGCGGGAGGGAATCGGTCTGCGACATCTCGATTTCGGCGGCGGCCTGGCGATCGCCTACCGGGACGAGTCGCCGCCGACGATTGCCGAATGGGTCGGTGCGATCGTTCGTCGCGTGGACGAGCGCGGGCACCGCGGCAAGATGCTCCTGGTCGAGCCGGGCCGCTCGATCGTCGGCGCTGCCGGCGCGCTGCTGATGCGGGTGATCGGTTGGAAGGACGGCAGCGGGGGCACCTTCGCCATCGTTGACGCGGCGATGAACGACCAGCTGCGGCCGGCACTGTACGACGCCTGGATGGATGTGCAGCCGGTCGTCGCCAGAAGCGAGCCGCCGCGCAGCGCCGACGTGGTCGGCCCGATTTGCGAGAGCGGCGACTGGCTGGCACGCGGGCGCATGCTTTCGGTCGCGGCCGGCGACGTGCTGGCGATGTTCGGCGCCGGCGCATACGGAATGAGCATGGCGAGCAACTACAACAGCCGCTGCCGTGCCGCCGAGGTGATCGTCGACGGGAGCCACGCTCATTGTGTGCGGCAGCGCGAACGCATCGACGACCTGATGGCGGGTGAATCGATGATCTCTGACTGATTCGCGGGTCTGAGAAGCGGAGCCACGATGCATATCGAGCACGAAGTCAAGCTGGACTTCAAGGACGTGCTGATCCGTCCCAAGCGGTCGACGCTGACCTCGCGCGCCGACGTCGATATCGAACGCGAGTTCCGCTTCCGGCACGCCAGCGCGCGCTACCGCGGAATCCCGATCATCGCGGCGAACATGGACACGACCGGGACAATCGAGATGGCGGCCGCGCTGGAGCCGCTCGGGCTGTCGGTCGCGCTGCACAAGCACTACGAACCGGGGCGCCTTGTCGAGTACTTCCGCGCGCTGCAGCGCAAGTCGGCCGCGCTGTTCTCGGCCGGAATCACGCCCGCTGACGAGGAACGGCTGCGCAAGACCATTGACGGGGCGGGCGACGGCATCGAGTACGTGTGCATCGACGTGGCCAACGGGTATCACCAGAACTTCGTCGACTTCGTGCGGCGCATCCGTGCGCGCTACCCGCACCTGGCGATCATGGCAGGCAACGTGGTCACGGGCGAGATGACCGAGGAGCTGATCCTTTCCGGAGCCGACATCGTCAAAGTCGGCATCGGACCTGGATCGGTGTGTACCACGAGGATGATGACCGGCGTCGGGTACCCGCAGCTGTCGGCCGTGATCGAATGCGCCGACGCGGCACACGGCCTGGGCGGGCACATCTGCTCCGACGGTGGCTGCGTCACTCCGGGTGACATCGCCAAGGCGTTCGGTGCCGGAGCCGACTTCGTGATGCTGGGCGGAATGCTGGCCGGGCACGCGCAGGGCGGCGGCGAGATCGTCGAACGCGACGGGCAACGGTTCCAACTGTTTTACGGAATGAGCTCAAAGACGGCGATGCAGCGGCACGCCGGAGGCGTTGCCGAGTACCGCGCCGCCGAGGGCAAGGAGGTGTTGGTTCCGTACCGGGGAGATGTGGCCGGCACGGTGCAGGAAATCCTTGGCGGGCTGCGCTCCGCGTGCGCCTACGTGGGTGCGCGCCGCCTGAAGGAACTGTCGAAGCGAACGACGTTTGTGCGGGTGACGCAGCAGGGCAACGAAGCGTTCGGCAAGGGGTAGTGCCTGTAGCGCTACTTGGCGCGCAGCCCCGCCGCGTAGTCGGTCACCGCTGCGATTTCGGAGTCGGACAGGCGGAACGCGATCTGCTCCATCGGAACGCTGTTGCGCCTGGTGCCGTCGCGAAACGCCTTCAGCTGTGCCACCAGGTAGTCGGCGAACTGGCCGCCGATGCGCGGATACAGCACCGGCAGGCCCGCTCCCGTCGGGCCATGGCAGCCGGCGCAGGCCGGCACCGCCTTCTCCGGTATCCCACTGCGGTAGATCCGCGAGCCCAGTTCGGCCGACGCCTTGTCGCGTCCCACCGCTGGCTTCAACGCCTGTTTCGAGAACCACGCAGCCACGTCGCGCCGGTCCGTTTCCGAAAGCGTCAGCGCGAAGGCGCCCATCACCGGGTTCTCGCGGCCGTCTTTGGCGCCAGCCGGCCTGCCCAGATCGGTCAGCTGCTTGACGAGGTACTCCGCGCTTTGCCCGGCCAGCTTCGGATACATGGCAACAGTCGAATTGCCGTCGGCGGTGTGGCAGGCCGCGCACACCTGGCTTGCGATCTGCTGCCCCTTGGCGGCGTCGGCGGGAGGCTGGGTCTTCTGCTCGGCCCACGCGCCCTGGCCGACCAGCCAGGCGGCGGCGAACGACAGCGCGGTAAGCGCGATGTTGCGGGGGTCGATCCTCTCCATCGTCGATCCAGTGAGAACGGTTGTTATGCTGCGAATTCTAGCCCGCCACGCCGCGGCCGCCCTCGACCCTCGTGCCCGCCCGCTTCGAAACCGCGCGTTACGTCGACTCCATTGCCGACGTCGCTGGCCTGGGGTCGTCGCGGCTGCCTTCGGCCCCGGAGGTCGCTTTCGCCGGGCGCTCCAATGCCGGTAAGTCCAGCGCCATCAATGCGCTGGTCAACCGCACGCGCCTGGCATACGCATCGAAGCTGCCGGGGCGCACGCAGATGCTGAACTTCTTTGCGCTCGAGCAGGCAGCAGGAGGTGCCGTCGCCGGGCATCTGGTCGATCTGCCAGGCTACGGTTTCGCCCGAGTCGACGCTTCCGCGCGGCGGCGCTGGAACGAGCTGGTCGGCTCGTACCTGAGCGGACGCTCACAGCTTCGCGGAGTTGTGCTGGTGATCGACAGCCGGCGCGGCCTGATGGCCGCCGACGAAGAACTGCTCGGGCTGGTGTGCGCACGCGATGCGCGGCGAGGCGCTGCCGTGCATCTGCTGTTGAGCAAGGCCGACCGGATCGGGACCGTGCAGCGGCGCGCGCTGCTGGCCGCCGCGAGCGCGCGCGCCGCCCGCCTGCCGCTGGCAGCAACCGTGCAGCTTTTTTCGGCGCGCGAGAAGGAAGGCATCGAGGAGCTGCGCGAGTGGGTTGCGCAGATGCTGTCGGTATGATTCGCGCTGGCAACCAGCAGCTTGGAGACACGTTCGGGCCATGAAGATCCTCGGCAGCTTTCCATCGGTGCGAATGCGCCGGATGCGGCGCGATGAGTTCTCCCGCAGGCTGATGCGGGAGACGCGGCTGAGCAGCGACGATCTGATCTATCCGGTGTTCGTGCTCGACGGAAACCGGCGGCGCGAGGCGGTGGCCTCGATGCCTGGAATCGAGCGCCTGTCGATCGACCAGCTGCTGCCGGTGGCCGAGGAATGCGTCAAGCTGCGCATCCCGGTGCTGGCGCTGTTTCCCGTGGTCGATGCGGGCCTGAAATCGCACGACGGGCGCGAAGCCGTCAACTCCGACGGGCTGGTGCCGCGCGCCGTGCGCGCGCTGAAGAAGGCGCTCCCGGAGCTGGGACTGCTCACCGACGTGGCACTCGATCCGTACACCACGCACGGACAGGACGGAGTGACCGACGCATCCGGCTACGTGCTGAACGACGAGACGGTCGAAGCTCTCTGCCGTCAGGCACTGATGCAGGCACAGGCAGGGGTGGACATTGTGGCGCCCAGCGACATGATGGACGGCAGGATCGGCGCGATCCGCAACGCGCTCGAGTCCAATGGCCACATCCACACCCGGATCATGGCGTACGCGGCCAAATACGCGAGCGCCTTTTACGGTCCTTTCCGCGAGGCCCTGGGCTCGAAGTTGAGCCTTGGCAAGTCGAACAAGGCCAACTACCAGATGGATCCCGCCAACAGCGACGAAGCGCTGTGGGAAGTAGGGCTCGACCTGCAGGAAGGCGCCGACATGGTGATGGTCAAGCCCGGAATGCCGTACCTGGACATCGTGCGACGCGTGAAAGACGAGTTCGGCGCGCCCACGTTCGTCTATCAGGTCAGCGGCGAATACTCGATGCTGAAGGCGGCCTGCGACCACGGCTGGCTGGACGAACGCGCGGTCGTAATGGAGGCGCTGCTCGGCTTCAAGCGCGCCGGCGCGGACGGCGTGCTCAGCTATTTCGCACTGCAGGCGGCGCGCTGGCTGCACGAGGCAGGTTCCTAAGCCTGAAACCGTGCAGGAATTGCGGGGCTGTCCGCCAGGCGATCGAGCTTTGCGAGCGGCGAGCCGGCCTCAAGATCGCCCGTGCCTTTGCCGATGAACAGGTGAACCTTAATCACCGGCGCGGCATCGGTCGCGTCCTTCATCACATGGCCTCGTTTCTGAAAATCCTGCTGCTGACCGCCGCGTTCGCTCTGGCGTGGGTCGTCGGCAACGTGTTCGGACACGTTTGAACGCGGCGCGGGCTGCCGCGCCATTCAGCGTTTGTCCCTAGTCCCGACGGTCGAGCGTCGCGGTAGTCGTTCTTCCCCCAGCACCGATTCAGTGCGCATCTCACGCGCACTGTTGCGGTTTCTGGCGTCTCATCGGTTTACCAAGTTCAGGTGTCAAAACCCGGTTGCGATCGGCGCGTGCGTTGCCTCATAGTGTCGACATCGCGCAGGACCTGTTGGCTTCGAGCGTCACTTTCACTTCCGCTCGACGGTGTTGGAACCGACAAGCCCCAGCTGCGCGATCCACGAATTGATGTACCCGATGCAGAACCGAAGCAAACAGTAGAAGCCTGCAGGGGGTAGCAAATGGAAGATTCGATCTTCTGATTTCACGGGGGCGGGGCGCGTCGCGACCGACGCTTGTACCCGCCCTGCATGTTCCAACCTGTTTCTGAAAGCGCTGTGGCTCGCTCCCGAGTCCGGCGCCAGGGTGGAGGTCTGTCATGAGAACTGCAATCTGTTTGACGCAGCTTCACTTTCGCAAACTGGTCAGCCATTTCCTCGGCCTGACCTCCGGCGACCGCCTGTTGCGGTTCGGCCGCGTGTTGACCGACATCGACATCGTCGCCTATGTGGAGCGGCTGTTTACCACGGCGGCCAGCGTCTTCGTCGTGATGGAGCCGGACCAGGACATTTCGGGAGTGCTGGCGCTGGATCTGCCCTCGGATGGTCCGACGCTCGGCCTGAGCGTGTCGTCGTGGGGGCGCAACCTGGGAGTGGGAACGGCGCTGCTGCAGCGCGCCGGCCAGGTCGCGCGTGCGCACGGCATAAGTACGATGTTCGTGCCGAACTTGAGATTCAACAGCGCACTGCAGCGCCTGGCCCTCAGCCTGGGCATGAATGTGGCGTGCGCTTCCGGCGTGATCAGCGCGCTCGCCGCACTGCCGCCGACCGGCGACCATCAGGAGATGCGGCAGATCGGTTTCGCCGGGAGCATCACGCTCGCCGACGACGCACTGCGCCCCGAGACCTAGCTGGCGACAGCCAGTTCGCAGTACCCCGTTCGGTTTTTCAACCAGGAGCGGTCGATCACGATCGACCGCCATGGAGGTGCTTTTCCGATGAGAACGACGATTTCACCAACGCAGCTTCACTTTCACGACCTGGCCGCCCACTTCCTGGCGCTGGGCCTGGGCGATCGCTTCCTGCGATTCGGCTGGGAGATTACGGACGAGCAAATTGTCGCCTACGTGGAGAGTCTGTTCCTGTGCGGCGACAACGTATTGCTGGTGGTCGAGCCGGACGGAGATGTCTCCAGTGTGCTGCACCTCGAATCGATGGGATGCGGAGTGACGATCGGTCTGAGCGTGTCGACGTGGGCCCGCAACATGGGCATTGGAACCTTGCTGCTGCCCCAAGCCGGCCTGTTCGCGCGGGAGCAAGGTTTGGACACGCTGTTCGCACGAAACTTGAACATCAATTCGGAGCTTCAGCGGCTGGCGCGGCGCGTCGGGATGCGTGTGTTATGTACTGACGAAACGCTGAATCTGCGGCGTGCGCATGCGAGCGATTACAACGCAGCGGCCGAATGGGACGGCTCGGGCATCGCGCTGGCCGACGATTCTCTGCGATTCCAGTGGAACGGGGCCCGCACGGGTGCGACCCCGTTCGATGTTGCGGAACCGATCCTCATTTCCTGAAGCGGAGGCGACGATGGCCTCGATCCATATTCTCAACAAAGACGGCACCGTGGCGACGATGGCTGCTATCCCCATCTTTAAAAAAGACCGCACCCAGGCGACGTTGGCCGTTGTCCGCGACGAAGGGAAGCACGGACAGGAGACCGGCTACTTCTGGGACTGGCTGTACATCCTACTGATCTCGCTGCCCGCGTCGCTGCTGGGCGCGACTCTCGCCAGCGACGCCTCGTATTGGCTGACCGCTGCACCAGTTTGCGCGAATGCATCCGAATGGCTGCTCGGCATTGGGCTGGCGACGGGGGTGGTTGCAGCGGCCGACGGGCTGATCCGATACGTCCGGATGGGGCAGCTGCGCCCATCGAAGACAAGCTGGATCCATGTGATCGGCAACCTGCTGGCGCTGCTGCTGTCGGCGTCGAACTTGATCTACCGGTTGAACGAGGTGCCGAGCCGCGCCGTGGTCCCGTTTGGGATCACGCTGACCGCAACGGCCGTGTGCGTGCTGATCGCGGTCGCCTATCTGGGCAAAGAACTGCCGCCGGATCTTGCGGATCATGACGGAGAAGACTGGGATCTTCTCTGATCGTCATCCAGTGCAGCAGGTGCTCGACTTCGACTTTGGTGCGAAACCGACCGGAGGCTGCGGCGTGCCGCAGGCGTGGTCGGCTGCGTTTTGACCGTACGTCGGGATGCTGTCGAGCGTGTGGAACGTCTCCCAGGCGACACCCTGCGGGTCCTGCACCCAGTACTTGTCGGAGTTCGCGTAGCAGCAGTTGGCGCCGGTCTCATCGCGCGCCTCGATTTCGGCGGCGGCGACCTGCTCGCGCAGCGCGGTCAACTCCTCCGCGGAATCGACCTGGATGCCCAGGTGGTTCACCCCCGGCGCGGCACCTCGCTGAGAGATCGCAAAGTTGATGCGGGGCTCCTCCAGCATCCACTTGGCGTAGTCGGACTTCTGCACCGAGGGATGTGCTCCGAAAATGGTCGAATAGAAACGGATGCTGGCCGCCAGGTCGTGGACGGCGAGATGTACGTGGAACCGCTTCATGGTGCTCTCCGTTTGGGTCGTGCTGCCGGAGCGCAGGCGATATCGCGGGCCACTCCCTGGCAGCAATTCCTGGTGAGGTAGTCGATCAGGCCGTTCATCGCGTGATAGTTGGCGCTGTAGTAGATGAAGCGGCCCGCTTGCCGCGCACCGATCAGCTGCGCGTGCGACAGCTCCTTCAGGTGGAACGACAGGGTCGCGCCGGCCAGTTGCAGGCGTTCGCCGATCTCGCCGGCCGCCATTCACTGCGGCAGCGCGAGAGTCGCCACCGTGAGACGGGCGCTACCAGACTCTGCAGACGACCTGCATCGAGCGCTCGTTCGTCTTTACTGCGCTCGCGTCAAAGGCCTGGGCGTTGCCAGCGGCCGACGCAAGTTTGACGTTCCTGTCGGATCGATTGATCACGTCGTAGCCGGCCTTGCCGCACAGGCTGGCTGCGGCCGAGTAGCACTTGTTCCAGCCGAGCATGGTGCCGCTGCAATTCAGCGTGTACGCCTTGCGGCCGTCGGGGGCGGTGCTTTCGTGCACAGTGGCGCACCCCGTCAGCCAAAGGGCGGCGGCCAGTGAAAGCCCAACGATGCTGCTCGGTTTCATGGAAAGTCCTACGCGCCGGGACGGGCGGCCAGTTGACGCGATCACATCACGGCGGGCCCCGCGCTGGTGCACCGAAGTGAGGCCAAAATTGGCCCACTCTTCAGGTTCAAGCTCCGCTTAATATCGCCTGGGGATGCGTGGAGCTCAGCGATGCTGCTGGTAGCCGGAATTGCCGCAGTGCTGCTGTTGTTGGGCTCGGTCGTGCTGCTGCGCAGGCACAGATCGCTGCCATGCCTGATGCAGGTCGTAGGAGTGGCAGGAGTTCTCGTGGTGGTGCTAGCTCATGCGGCCGAGACGTTCGGACTGCTGGCCTGGATGGGTTGGGGGCAGGAGCACAGTGCAGGGCACTATCTGGATCTGATTGGCGCTGTCATGGCTGCCGTGCTGTTCCCCCTGGGCTATGCGTGGCATGCATTGGCCAGGAGTGGTGTCTGAAGAATCGCAGTTCGGAACGCCCCGGTTGTCATCCGTATCGAAGCCAGAAGTTCGCGCGTGGGTCTTTCATGAAGGCGTGCGCTGCCAACAGGTCGTCGTCGTTCCTGGCTTCGGTTACGTACCACCACGCCGCACCGGGTGCTTCGCCTTGTTCGATTTCGAGGACCTGACCCTTGGCTCTGGCCTCCGCGGTCAGATCCTTGAGGAATTCGCCGATCTTCTCCCTGTAGACCTGCTCGCGCTCGGTCGTGACAAAGCCGTGATTCAGGCATTCGTCCAGGTGCCTGCTCGCGTAGACGGTGATGCGCGCCATCGACCTGCCGTTCTCAATCTGGATACTAGATCACTAGCAGTGTAATCATGTCGTCAGCGTTGCGGATACCGCGGCGGCAATTCTCGAGGTTCTAGCGACCAAAATGGGCTGTCGCGGTCCCGATTGTCACCATTGACAAAGAATCCCCAGTGGTTGACAATTCGTATCCGCTGGGTTGACAATTAAATACATGAGTGCTGTCAGGGTTCGCGGCGAGGCCGTTCGACGCTTCATCATCGAGAACGTCGACAAACATCCGACAAATATCGCCAGAGTCGCGATGGAAAAATTCGGTTGCTCGAGACAGGCAATTAACAAGCACCTGCACCGTCTTGTCGAAGAAGGAGCGATAGTCGCGTACGGCAAGACCCGGAGCACGACATATACCCTTGCATCTCTCGTTGGGTGGAGCAAGACGTTTCCGCTCGACCCTCAGCTGACAGAGGACCGCGTCTGGCGCGACGAAGTTGCGCCGTCGCTCGGGAAGCTACCCGAGAACGCGATAAGAATTTGGCAATACGGCTTCACTGAGATGCTGAATAATGCAATCGATCACTCGGGTGGCACAGAGGTGCGCATCCAGTTCGAGAAGACCGCGGCAAGCACAGAAATCGCTTTGTCCGACAATGGCATTGGCATCTTTCGAAAGATCCAGGGGGCAATGGGCCTGATGGACGAGAGGCACGCAGCGCTCGAGCTCGCGAAAGGCAAGTTCACTACGGACCCGCAGAATCACTCCGGCGAGGGCATCTTCTTTTCCTCTCGAGTGTTCGACGGTTTTCAGATTCTTTCCGGCGGCGTCTACTTCTCCGACGAGCAGTCCCAGAAGGAAGACTGGATCCTCGAGCGGACGAACCCGCGGGCCGGCACTTCTGTCTTCATGCGACTACACAACCATACCTCGCGAACCCTCCGAAAGGTGTTCGATACATTTGCATCGGGTGATGAAGACTATGGCTTCACCAAGACCGTTGTCCCGGTGAATTTGGTGCAATACGGCGACGACAACCTAGTCTCGCGCTCGCAAGCGAAGCGCTTGCTCGCACGATTCGACAGGTTCAAGGTCGTCATGCTCGACTTCTCTGGGGTGCACTCGATTGGCCAAGCCTTCGCTGATGAGGTCTTTCGCGTCTTTCGCTTGAGGCATCCCGAGGTTGAGTTGGTTCCCTTTAAGGCAAACTCAGAGGTCAGGCGAATGATCTCGCGCGCCGAATCTCACGCTTCTGCGGACATAATTGAAGGGAGTGACCGCACTGGCCGGTAGCGGCAAGCTGGGCGATTGGTGGGGCCGGAAGGATTCGAACCTTCGCGCTTCGGATTAAGAGTCCGCTGCTCTACCAACTGAGCTACGACCCCCCTGCGCGCCAGCGGATCCTTTGCCGGATCCGGGATCGCGATTTCCTCTTGTTCTGACGCCCGGCCAGGCGGCCGGGCGCAGCCGGATAATAGTCTAGGACCCGCCGAACCAGTTGTAACCCTGGTCCTCCCAGTAGCCGCCCGGGTAATCGTTGGTGACGACGATTTCCACGATGTGCTTCGGGTTCTTGTAGCCGAGCTTGGTCGGCATCCGCAGCTTCATCGGAAAACCGTACATCGGCGGAAGCGTCTGCCCGTCGTAGGTCAGCGCCAGGATCGTCTGCTGGTGCAACGCGGTCGGCATGTCGATGCTCTCGTAGTAGTCGTCCGCGCACCGGAAGGCCACGTATTTCGACGACAGGTCCGCGTTGACGCGCTGCAGGAACAGCGAGAACGGCACGCCGCCCCACCTGCCGATCGCGCTCCACCCCTCCACGCAGATATGGCGCGTGATTTGCTCCTGCTGGGGCAGGCTCGCCAGCTGTTCGAGCGTCCACGAACCGGGCTGGCGAACGCGCCCTCCGACCTGCAGGCGGAACGACGCTGCGTCGACCTGCGGCGCCTTGTCCATGTCGTAGAAGGCGTTGAACGGGAACGGGCGCGTGATCATCGATTCGGGATACGTCGGCGCCAGCCGCGCCGGATCGAACAGCCAGCCCTGGACGCGGTCATTGAAGCGCGAGATTCGCATCAGCAGCGTTTCGGCCATTTTCGTATCCGTCACGTTGCAGCCGGTCAGCATCGCCAGGCCACCGAGCGTGATACCGCCTCGCAGGAAGCGGCGCCGCGCCGGCAACGGCAGCAGCCGACCGGCCTCCTTCACCAGGTAGCGCCGGTCCAGCGCGGTCAGCTCGACCGCGGGGCGCATCGTGTTTCGTAGGCTCATTGCCGCATCCTCCAGAACGTCCGCTCAGCGGCCGAGAATCATCAGGCGCAGCGTCCTGGGCACGCGGATCACCATCGCCACGTGCACCAGGAAGAACAGCACCAGCCCGCACATCGCAAGAAAATGCACCCGCCGCGCGATCTCATAGCCTCCGAGCAGCGTGCGCAGCAGCGGAAACTGCACCGACTTCCACAGCACCAGCCCGGACAGTACCAGCAGCACCAGCAGCACGACGGCGCCGATGTACGCGGCCCTTTGCACGGCGTTATAGACGGTCAGGTCGTCGTGGCTCAGGCGGCCGCGCAGCGCGGCTGTGAAATCGGCCACCAATGCGCGCACCGACAGCGGCAGGAAGCGCCGCTGCACCCGTCCCGTGGCCACGTTCAGCACCAGGTATACGAGTCCGTTGCAGAACAGCAGCCACATTGCGGCGAAGTGCCATTGCAGCGCACCGGCCAGCCAGCCGCCCAGCGTGATCGAATTGGGAAAGCGGAAATCGAAGAACGCTGTGGCGTTGTAGATGCGCCAGCCGCTCATCACCATCAGGATGGCAGCAAGCGCGTTGACCCAGTGCGTCACCCGCACCCACATCGGCTGCACGACGGCACCGTGCCCGCCCTGTGCTGCCGCTGGCCGCGTCTGCGAACCCATCACCGTGGACATCGATCCCCTCCCCTGCTTGCGAATTGTCCTCGGATGGTCGCGCTGGTCAGCCGATCACTTCGCTGCCGCCCGATCCGTCGCTGCGACTTCACATGACGCCAGGCCCAGCTCAACCGCCTGCAGCACCGCCCCGGTGGCCACATCCTGCGCGATAGCCACCAGCGTAGCGTCGCCCGGGTCCGCCGGAACTGCAACCTCAACCTGCAGCGGCCGGCCGCGCGGCGAAAACGGCCCTTCCCACGCCCGCACGACGTGGTCGTTGCGCAGTCGGCTGCCACCGTTTTCGCCGGAGCGCACGTCCGTTACATAGCCGCTGCGCTTGACCGCCAGCAGAAGCTGAGGCTCGGCGCCACCGGATTCGGAAGCCCAATCGGCACGCACCGCCAGCCGCCGATGGCGCGAATCGCCCGGTGCCGGCGAAAGCCAGTGCGCCTGCAGGTCGATGTGCGCCTGCGGTGCGCGCGCGTTGACCGCATGCACCGCTGCCCCGAAGGCGTCGCGCTGCCCCCAGTTTCCCAGCTCCTTGCCGCTGACGAAAACCTCCGGGGTGTAGGCGGTTCCATTCGCCGCGAGTTGGCGCTGGCGATCATTGAACTCGTGGCGTGCGAACGGATCCTTCCAACCGATGTAATCCCAGTAGCCGACGTGCAGTGCCAGCGGGATGGCGTGCAGCGGCGACTCTGTGCGCAATTTCGACAGCCAATCGTCCGCAGGCGGGCAGCTGGAGCACCCTTGTGACGTGTATAGCTCCACAAGCGCAACCGTATACGGCGGGCTGACGGCACGGCAGGTCTGTGCGAGCGCACCAGCGGAGGCAGTCAGCGCGACGAGAGCGAGCGGCAGCGCGTACCTCCTCGTGCCAGTGTGCACCGGAGCATCCGGCCAACGCTCAGCGCGCCGCATGTTCGCCTCCCACCAACGCCGGAGCGGTCCGGTACTGCGCCGGAAACAATCGCTTGAGGTTCTCCACCTTCGGCGCGTCGTTGAAAACGATGTACGGATAGTCCGGATGCAGCGTCGCGAAATCCTGGTGGTACGCCTCGGCAGGATAGAAACCCGTGTAGGAGTCGACCCTGGTAACGATCGGCCCGTGGAAAACGCCGGCGTGGTTCAGCTGCTCGATATACCGCTGCGCCACGCGCTTCTGGCCGTCATCCATCGCGAAGATGTCCGATCGGTACTGCGTGCCGCTGTCCGGCCCCTGACGGTTCAGCTGGGTCGGATCGTGCACCACTGAAAAGTAGATCTGCAGGATCCTACCGTAGCTGATTTCGTGCGGATCGAAAGTGACCTTGACGGACTCGGCATGCCCGGTCCTGCCCGAGCTCACCGTCTCGTATTGAGCGGTCGAACCGCTGCCGCCAGCGTACCCCGACACGGCCTGCGTGACGCCCTTTACGTGCTGAAACACCGCCTGCACGCCCCAGAAGCAGCCTCCCGCCAGCACCGCAACTTCCTGGGTCGTAGCGGCGGCAGCCGATTCGTCCGCCACCGGCGGCGGAACCTGCGTGGCCGACTCCGCGCAGGAACCGAGAATCGGCACCAGCGCGGCAAGGGCGGGCGCCGCAAAGCCCGCGGCGAGCCTGGAAAAAGACGAACGAATCGACATTCAGGACTCCTCCCACTACGTCGAGGCGGTGAATTTCAGAACGACCCCGTTCATGCAATAGCGCAGGTGGGTCGGCGGCGGGCCATCGTCGAACACGTGCCCGAGGTGCCCGCCGCAGCGGGAGCAGAAGACTTCCGTGCGCGCCATGCCGAAACTGGAGTCCTGCCGGGTGCCGACCGCATGATCGAGCGGCTGCCAGAAACTGGGCCAGCCGGTGCCGCTGTGAAACTTGGTCTTCGAGGAGAAGAGCTGCTGGCTGCAGCCTGCGCACGCGTAGGTTCCGGCGCGTTCCTCCCGGTCCAGCGGACTGCTGAACGGCGGCTCGGTCCCCTCGTGCCGCAACACGTCGTACTGGACGGGTGTGAGCAGCGTGCGCCACTCCTGGTCCGTATGCGTCACCGCGAAGCTCCCGGCCGGCGTTTCGCGGGACCCGCTCGCCTGCATCAGCGCCAGCGAACCGGCCGCGGCAATGGCGCCGGAACCGGCAATCAGAAACTCCCGTCGACTCCACATCGCACGTGCCTCCTTGTTCGATCGCCCGCATTAGTCGCTCGCACCGGGCGATCCTTACAATCGGGGCCAAATCGGAGGACCCAGCATGCCCTCGTTCGACGTCGTCTGCAAACCGAACCAAGTCGAGCTGCGAAACGCGGTCGACCAGGCTAACCGCGAGATCTCCAACCGCTTCGATTTCAAGGGTTCCGACGCGAGGATCGAACAGGCCGAACAGTTGTTGGTCCTGTATGCCGACGACGAGTTCAAACTCGGCCAAGTGCGGGACGTGCTGCTGGCCAAGCTGGCGAAAAGATCGGTCGACGCCCGCTTCCTGAAGCTGGACGCGCAGCCGCAGAAGATCGCGGCCGGCAATATGAAGCAGGAGGCCGCCGTGCTGAACGGGCTGGAGGCGGCGCTTGCCAAGCGCGTCGTGCAACTCGTGAAGGACAGCAAGCTGAAGCTCACCGCGAGCATCCAGGGCGACGCTGTCCGCATCGCCGGGGCCAAAAAGGATCAGCTGCAGGAGTGCATTGCGTTGCTGCGCAGCAAAATCGCCGAGGTTCCGATCGGGTTCGACAATTTTCGGGACTGACCGGCGGGATCCGGTATTTACCTGAGCTGACCCCTCCGGTCGATACCTGATCGGGCTTTCCCCCGTCAATATGGCGCTCCGCCTGCACCCTAACATGGTCTATACCGGATGCCGGTGATGCCTTTCCCAGTCGATCCGCGACCATCCGGGAGTGTCCAACCAATGAAAAGCATCCTCGAGAAGGAAACTGTACGCAGTGGAGCCACGACCGCGCCGCTGCTGCGCGAACTGGTCGAGCACCTTCGACTGCACCGCACCGAGCTGCGCGAGGAATGGGCGCGGCGGATCACCGAGGCGGAGCTGCTGACCGCAATGTCGGATGCCGAAATCTTCGCGGAAGCGACCTCCGTGTATGACAACTACGTTGCGGCGCTCGAGACCGGCACGTTCGAGGCACTGCAGACGTATTCGCAGAACCTGTCCGAACGGATCATTCCGCGCGGTGTCGAAACACACGAGGTGGTCGGCATCGTGCTGCTGCTGCGCGACGTTCTGGCCCGGTCGCTGTTCGCGAAGTACCAGAGCGACTTCCAGCTGCTGAACCGGATCCTGGACGCCTACGAGCCGGCGGCCAACCGAATCGCCAACACCGTCGCGGTCGGTTTCGTGCAGGAGCGCGAACGCATCATCCGGGAACAGCAGGAAGCCATCCGCGAGCTGTCCACCCCGGTGCTGCAGGTGCGCGAGCGCCTGCTGATCCTGCCGATCATCGGCGTCATCGATCCGCAGCGGGCGCGCCAGCTCACTGAGCAGCTGCTGCGCGCCATTCGCGCCAACCGGGCGCGCGTGGTCGTGATCGACATCACCGGTGTAGCGGCGATGGACTCGCATGTGGCCAACCACCTGGTTCAGACGGTCGAAGCTTCACGCCTGCTGGGCGCGACTGTGATCGTCACCGGACTGTCGCCCGAGATCGCGCAGACCCTCGTGAAGATCGGTGTCGATCTGGGCAAGATGAATACAGTCGGAGACCTGCAAGGAGGCATCGAGGAGGCAGAACGTCTGCTCGGCTACAAGGTCGTTCCGTCCGATGCGCTGTCCCAGCTTCCGGGGTTGCGCGAGGAAGCACAGTGATCTAGGCGCTGTCCAGCATGGCCGTCCCGATTCTTAAGCAGGCGGAGTACTTGATCGCCACGATCCAGTCGGCGCTGACCGACGAGGATCTGATTTCCCTACAGCGAGCGTTGGTGGAGAAAGTCGGCAAGTTCCGATCCCGCGGTGTCATCGTGGATGTGACTTCGCTGGATGTCCTGGATTCGTTTGCATCGCGAACGCTGCGCGACATCGCACACATCATCCGGCTGCGGGGCGCCGAGACGGTGATCGTGGGGGTGCAGCCCGAAGTGGCGCTCGCGATGGTCCAGTTGGGCATCACGCTCGAGAAGGTTGCAACGGCACTCGACCTCGAAGAAGGACTCGCGTACCTCGACAAGAAACTTCGGCATGCCCGTTCAGAACCCTGACGTCGATGCCGACTACTGGATTCCGGTGGCGTCGGTCAGCGACATCGTCACAGCTCGCCAGCAGGGACGCGAGCTGGCGGAGCGCGTCGGGCTCGCAAAAGGCGAGGCCACTCTGGTGGCCACCGCGATCTCGGAACTGGCGCGCAACATCGTCCAGTACGCGGGGCATGGGGACATCTCGTTGCGCATCGCCACCAACCGAACCCACGCCGGCATCGTCGTAGTGGCGCGCGATCGCGGACCGGGGATCGTCGATCCGGATCTGGCGCTGCGGCCCGGCTTTTCGACCTCCGGCGGGCTCGGCCTCGGGCTGCCGGGGGTGCGGCGGATCATGGACGAGTTCCGGATCGAATCGAATCCTCGCGACGGCACGACGGTCACCGTAACCAAATGGAAGGTCTGAAGAGTAATCAGCTCAAGGGCGGTGGTCCACCTCTGGACTGGGCCATCGCCTCGGCGCCGCTGCCGGGGCAGACGGAGTCGGGAGACCGCTTTCTTGTAGAAGAATTTGTCGGCGGCGCTCTGGTCGCGGTAGTGGACGCGCTCGGCCACGGCCCGCTGGCGGCACAGGTCGCGCAGCGGGCGATCGAAACCCTCGCGCGCCACGCATCCGATAGCGTCGGCGCGCTGATCCACCGTTGTCATGAATTGTCTGGCCAACGGCGTGGTGCGACGATCAGCCTGGCATCGTTCGACTGGAGGTGGCAACAGATGGAATGGCTCGGGGTCGGCAATGTGATGGGGGTGCTGGTACCCCACCCGGTGCGACCGGACAGGCCGGTGCGTCATCTGCTGGTGCGTGCGGGCGTGGTCGGCGGCAATCTGCCCGATTTGCATCCGACTTCGGTCGGGCTCGCCCGCGGAGATACGCTGATCGTTCACACCGACGGAATCGACGAGCGGTTCAGCGAGGACATGGGCGACGACCTGACCCCGCAACCCCTGGCCGAGCGCATACTCGCCCAATATTCCAAACGGACCGATGACGCGCTGGTGCTGGTCGCCCGGTACGGCGCGCTTCCACATGGACGCGGATCGTGACGTTTTCCGCTGCCGGTACCTCGATGGCCTGCACGACTACCTGGGCAGCCTGGGCGAGGAGGACCTGCATCGCGCATACGAAATGGGCCGCGACGCGATGGTCGCCGGCCTAGGAATCCTGGATGTGACCGCCTGGCATCACGAGGCACTGCGGAGCCTGCTGGCGCGCCAGCAGGACTCCGAATGCTGCACGGCGACGGACGGGGCGGGCCGCTTCCTGGCCGAATGCCTTTCGCCGTTCGAGATGAGCCACCGCGGAACACGCGAGGCGGCGCTGGCGCTGCAGCGGATGAACGAAGCGCTGGAAAACGAGGCCAAGCGAATCGGCCAGGCGTTGCACAACGAGGCGGGGCAACTGCTGGCGTCCGTACACATCGGCCTGGCGGACCTGGCGCCCGACCTGTCGGCGCCGGAGCGCAAAAAGCTGGACCAGATCGTGCTGGCACTGAAACAGACCGAGGACTCGCTGCGCGATCTGTCGCACGAGCTGCGGCCGATGATCCTGGAGAACCTCGGCCTGCTGCCCGCGCTGCGCAGCCTGTCCGAGAAGCTCGCTCGTCGCAACCATCTGTCGATATCGATCCATGCCAGGGGCACCACGCGCCTGCCGGCAGCGATCGAGTCGGCAATCTATCGCTCGGTCCAGGAAGCGCTGAACAACGTCGCGCGCCACGCGCGCGCGCGCAGCGTGCGGATCCAGTTGCGTTGCGGGCAGCGCTGGGCCTGCTGCATCGTGCAGGACGACGGCGTGGGACTGCAGCGTGGGCCGAGGGGAGCGCCGAAGCGGCACGATGGCGCCGGCCTCGGGCTGATCGGGATCCGGGAGCGCCTCGGCGCGCTGGGTGGGACGTTCCGGATGGTTTCACGCCCGCAGCTGGGAACGAGATTCCTGCTGATCGTGCCGGTGAGATAAATATGGTGCCGCGTCGGGTTCTCATCGCTGACGACCACCAGATGGTCCGCGAGGGACTGCGGGCGTTGCTGGAGAGAGCCGGCCACGTGATCGTGGCGGAAGCAGCCAACGGGCGCGAAGCAGTCGACCTGGCCGCAACGCATCGAATCGAGGTCGCCATTGTCGACCTGTTGATGCCGATCCTGAATGGAGTCGACGCCACGCGCGAGCTGGCTCACGTGTCACCGCACACGCGGACGATTTTGTTGACGATGCATGCGGACCGTCCGTACGTGGTCGAGGCGATGCAGGCCGGCGCCAAGGGTTACGTGTTGAAGACGCAGGCCGCCGAGGATCTGGTGCGCGCGATCGAGGAAGTGTCGCGCGGCGCGCTGTATGTCAGCCCCGGCGTGGCAGTCTCGCTGGTAGACGCGATTCTCGAGAAGGACGAGTCGCCGGCGAGCCTGCTGACGCCGCGCGAGCGCCAGATTCTGCAACTGATCGCGGAAAGCAAATCGACCAAGCAGATCGCGCGGATCCTCGGTATCAGTTACAAGACGGCGGAGTCGCACCGCTCTCGCCTGATGAAGAAGCTGGATATCCACGAAACGGCCGGACTTGTGCGGTACGCGGTGCGCCGCGGGCTGGTTCAGCTGTAACGCTGCAGTCAAGTTCCTCCGCCGCCGTCCCGGCGAAACGCTAGTCGTTGTTTCGTTCGGGTGATTCCCTGGCCCCCATACGATGGTTCCCCGGATGGTTACCGCATTGCAACCGATGCAAAGTGGGTGCATCGGTCGGCCGGCACGTTGGTAGCAGGGGAAATCGGGGAGAAAAACGATGCGGAATCGCTTCTTTGTTGCAAGCGGTTTGACGGGGACACCAACCAAGGAGACCCAGCAGCCAATCGGGGGCTGGAATGTGCTCACCGGGGAACCCGTGGACATCGCCTGCAAGCAAGAGCTGGAACGCCTGATCGGACTGTGCGAGGCACCGGCAGTGCTTTGGTGCGGCGATGAGCCGATCCGCGCGGCAGAACCGTTCGGGATGATCGCCTGACGGCGGGGAGAATTCATGGCAGCCATACGCTTCGCTTCTCGTAGCCGGTCGGAGAAACCTGATTGCGAGGTCCCGTTCGAGCATCCGCTGCGCCTGGTGCGCGTCGCGATCGACGCGCCGATGGCAGCACAGCACCAACTGGGATATCGCGCGCCCGATGGCTCTCCGCAGCGCTGCGCGATCGGGGCTGCGCAGATGATGCGGGCGCTGCTGCTGCAATTCCTGTTTGCGATCCGCCCAAACGAGCAGCTGATCGAACGGATCTGGCGCAGCACCTTGTTCCGCTGGTTCGTCGGAGTGCGCCTGGACGAGCCAAAATGGAATGCGGACGTGTTCGCTGCCTACCGTCGGCAGATCCTGGGCCAGGACAGCCTGCGCGAGCTTCTGCTGAAGGCGCTGTCGGAGGCGTATCGCGCCGGGCTGTTGTCGGCCGAGGCGGTAACGGCGCGCTACTGTGAACTGGATCAGTTCGGCACCGAGGCGCCCGCGACGATCACCCGGTCGGGGAAGCTGCTGGCGGATTCCGACGAACACCCGCGCGCGGCGTCCGCCTGGCACGCTCGCAGCTGCTAGGCGAGCGTCGCAAGCATTGCGTCCAGCAACGCTGCCACTTCGTGCGGTCCGTTCAGGAAGAAGGCCGCGCGCGAAAGCGGGTCGTCCAAGCCGATTCGGACCGTTAGCCAGTCCGCCGGCGAGGAGGCAAAAACGGCCTCATCGCTCGAATCGTCGCCGACAAAAACGGCTCCAACACACGCGGCCCTACCCACCAGGGACCGTACCGCGTCCGCTTTGTCCGGCGCGCCCGCCGGAACGACGTTGACGACGCACTTGCCGCCGAACGTGCGCACTCCCGGGTCGAGCGGCGCCAGAAGGGAGTCGATCCGCGCGACGGCCTGGGCCGGATCCGGCGCCGAGCGGTAATGCAAAGCCAGGGAAAGCCGCTTGTCCTCTACCTGAATTCCCGCCGCACCAAGGTCGCCGGCGCACGCAGCCAGGCGGGCGCGCACGGCATCGAGCGCGGACCCATCCAGGCGGTTGGGGCGCTCCGGGTCCTCCGCGCCATGGTTGCCGACGACGAATCGCGGCGAAAAACCGAGGCGCCGCCGCACGTCGGCGACCGTGCGGCCCGTCACGATCGCAACAGGTCGCACCCGCGCCAGCAGGTCGAGGCGGTGTGTCAGATCGCCTGCCACCCGCGCATCGTCGGGCCGCTCCACGATTGGCGCGAGCGTGCCGTCGAAATCGAATGCAAGCAGCGGCCGCCTTCTCAGCGCCGCTTCGAGAGCGCGACGCCCTTCGAGACCGAACAGATGCCTCACGTCACAGGATCCCGTCAGCGTGGTGGCGCTCGACGCGCGCCTCGATGCGCCGGCGCAACCGCAGTCGCCCAGCGTCCGTCAGCATACGTCCCGCCCAGCGGTAGACGTTGAACTCCTGCACCGTCATCCGCAGGCTGACCATCCGCTCCCGCTGCTCGGCCTCCGGCATCGTCAGCGCGCGCTGCAACGCATCCGCGCACTCCTCGACGTGATAGGGATTGACAATGAGCGCCTCGCTCATCTCGCGAGCGGCGCCGGCGAACCGGCTCAGAATCAACACGCCACGCTCGTCGTCGCGCGCGGCAACGAATTCCTTGCACACGAGATTCATGCCGTCGTGCAGGCTGGTGACCAGGCACACGTCGGCGGCGCGGTACAGTTCGGTCACCGCCTCCCGTTCGTGATGCTCCATCGACAGATGGATCGGGCGGTAGCTGTCGCGTCCGCAGCGCTCGTTGATATGGGCGGCCATATTTCGCACCTGCTCCTGGAACGACCGGTATTCCTGCAGGACGCCGCGCGAGGGCGCTGCCGCCTGCACCAGCGCGAGTCGGCCGATCCACTCGGGATGCTGCTCGAGCAGGCGCCCGACGGCCTGCATCCTCTCCAGCACGCCCTTGGTGTAATCGAGCCGATCGACCCCGACGGCGATCTTCTGACCCGCCGACAGGCCCAGACGCTCGGCCACGTTGCGGCGGCACAGTTCGATCGAAGGCCAGCCGGAGGCGCCGTCCGCATCGGGCCATTGAATCGAGATCGGATAGCTCTCGACCAGCGTCTGCTGGTCGCGGAACGAGATCGTCGAATGCTCATGCTCGATCCGCGCCTGCAGGTTGCGGTCGACCGTCTCGATGAAGTTCTTGCAATGAAACGGGGTTTGAAAGCCCAGGATCGTGCTCCCCAGCATGCCCTGCAGGATCTCGCGCCGCCACGGGCAGAGGCTGAACGACTCCGGGTTCGGCCACGGAATGTGCCAGAACGTCAGGATCGTCGCGCGCGGAAGACGCTCGCGAATCATCAGCGGCACAAGCGCGAAGTGATAGTCCTGCACCATCACGACGGGATCGTCGCTGCCCGCCTCGTCCACCACGGCGTCGGCGAAGCGGCGGTTCACCTCGCGATACGCTCGCCAATCGGCCTCGCGGAACACCGGGCGCACGTACGCCACGTGGCACAGCGGCCAGATTCCTTCGTTGGCGAAACCGAAGTAGTAGCCCTGCTCCTCCTGCTCGGTGAGCCAGATACGGCGCAGCGTGTATTCGTCGCGCCCGGGAGGCGCCGGCAGGCGGTCGTGCCCGTCGACCGTCTGCCGGTCGGCGCTGCCGCTTCCGTGCGCGATCCACGTCCCGGAGCAGGCACGCATCACCGGCTCGATCGCCGTGACCAGACCACTTGCGGGCCGCCGGACGATAGCCTGGCCGGGGCCGATTTCGTGAATGTACGGTTCGCGATTGGACACGACGATTACCTCGTCGCCGCGCAACTGCGTTCGCAGAAGCGAGCGCAGGTGATCGGGGTTCCACTCCACCTCGGGGCCCCGGATCCTGCGGTATTCGTCGTGCAGCTCGCGCAGGTGCGAGCGCAACTCGGCCGCGAGCGGCGCCAGCTCCGGTGCCGGCTGCAGCAGCGGCCGGATCAGCCCTTCTCCACGCAGCAGGGCGCGGGCGCCCGCGACCCAGCCGCGCCAGCTCAGCTGCGCCACCACGACGGTGATCATCGCAATGGCCGCTCCCAGGGCCGCGATCAGGATGATCAGGTACTCGCGCGTGTCCTGACTGCGCCGCTGGATGAAACTCATGTCGTGCACCAGCACAAGATCCGCGACGCGGCCCGAATCGTCACTCACTGGGAAAAAGCTGACGTGCACCGGCCCGCCCTCGATCTGCAGCACGTGATCCGTGCGCGCCGCGGTTTTCTCCGCGGACTCGCAATCCAGCCCCAGCGGGTAGCCCTTGGTTCGTTCCAGCAAGCGGCCGTCGAGCGAACAAAGCCCGATCGCCAGCAGCCGCTCGTCCTGAACCGCTCGATCGAACAGCGGCTGCAGGTGCGCCAGACGATGCTCCGCGAGAGCCTCGCCGATCGAATCGGACAGGCCGCTCGCGAGCAGGCTGCCTCGCAGATCGAGGTCGCGCGAAAACCAGCGCAGAGTCAGCTGGTCCATCAGCGGCAGTGCCAGATACGCGGCCGCCACCAGCGTCAGCACTAAAGGCACCAGGAAGCGCAGCTGCAGGCGAAAGGTGTTCATCCCGACTATATTGGCGCGAAATCTTCGCGAAATGCGCTGGACATCCCCAACGTGCAAAAGGTTGTTGCAGACCCGATCGCGCTAGAACAAACGGCTGGTTCCGCATCCGCGCTACCCCTGCAGCCCTCGCTGCAACTGGCGCTGATCGGCAACTGCGCGATCAGTGCGTTGATCGATCAGCGCGCCCGCATCGTGTGGTGCTGCATGCCGCGATTCGACGCGGATCCGGTCTTCTGCGCGCTGCTCGACGCGGGCGGTGCAGACGGACTCGACGGCACGCTCGCCGTCGAGCTCGAGGGTTGCTGTCGCAGCGAGCAAATGTACGACCCCGGCACTGCGATCGTTCGCACGCGCCTGTTCGACGGCCACGGCCACGCAGTTGAGGTGACCGATTTCGCACCGCGTTTTTTCCAGCGCGATCGCTTCTTCCGGCCCGGGCAGATCGTTCGCCGCGTCCGCCCGCTGCACGGGCATCCGCGCGTGCGGCTGATCGTGCGGCCACGCAGCGAGTGGGGTGCGAGCGAGCCCGCCCGGACGCGCGGCAGCCATCACTTGCGGCTGATCGCTCCGAGCTGGACGCTGAGGCTGACGACGAATGTGCCGCTTGCGTACCTGACCGGAGAGACCTGGTTCTCGCTGCACGGTCCGGTCAGCCTGATCCTGGGACCGGACGAAACGCTCGTGGGAGGCATCGAGGATACGGCGCGTGAATTCGAGGAGCAGACGTCGCTGCACTGGCGCCACTGGACCCGCAGCCTCGCCGTGCCGTTGCAGTGGCAGGAAGCCGTGATCCGCTCCGCGATCACGCTGAAGCTATGCCAGTACGAGGAGACCGGCGCGATCGTTGCGGCGATGACCACGAGCATTCCCGAAGCGCCCGGGAGCCAGCGCAATTGGGACTACCGCTATTGCTGGCTGCGCGACGCACTGTTCGTCGTGCGGGCTCTGAACGGCCTGGCAGAGCTGTCGACGATGGAGAACTACCTGCGCTGGGTCAACGACGTCGTACGCACCGAGGCCGACGGAAGACTGCAACCTCTATACGGAATCGGCCTGGAGCCGCACCTGCCGGAGCGCACCGTGTCCACCTTGCGGGGGTATCGCGGGGTGGGGCCGGTGCGGGTCGGCAACCAGGCGCACGAGCACACCCAGCACGATGTCTACGGCAACGTCGTTCTAGGGTCGGCCCAGGCGTTTCACGACAAACGCCTGCTGCGCGGGATCGACGAAAGCGACCGCGCAGCTCTGGAGCGGATGGGCGAGCGTGCATGGGCCGTGCACGACCAGCCCGATGCCGGCATGTGGGAGCTTCGTACGCGTACGAGCGTGCATACGACTTCGGTGCTGATGTGCTGGGCCGCGTGCGACCGTCTCGCCAAGATCGAGGCCGCGACGGGGCGGCCCGACCACGCCTCGCTCTGGGCGGGCCGGGCGGACGCAATCAAGAAGCGAATCGTCGAACTGGCCTGGAGTGAACATCGACAGGCATTCGTTTCGAGCTTCGGCGGTACCGATCTGGATGCGGGAGTCCTGCTGATGGCGGAAGTCGGTTTTCTCGAACGGCACGACTCGCGCTTCATTCGCACGCTGGAGGCGCTCGAGCGCAGCCTGTGCGACGGCCCTTTTCTGCGGCGCTACGAAGCGGCGGACGATTTCGGACGTCCGCAAACGGCCTTCATCGCCTGTTCGTTCTGGCGCATCGACGCGCTGGCCAGGATTGGCCGCATCGAGCAGGCCCGCGAAATCTTCGAAGCCGTGCTGGCGCGGCGCAACCACGTGGGGTTGCTGTCCGAGGATCTCGATCCATCGACCGGAGAGCTGTGGGGAAACTTCCCGCAAACCTATTCGATGGCTGGAATCATCAATTGCGCCACGCGCCTGTCGCTGCCGTGGGAAAGCGTGATCTGAGCGCGAACCGCTGCAGAATTAGCCTCCGGCTTCGATCCACCGCTGATGAGCCAGGAATTGCTCCGTCGCCGCGCGCCACGAGAAGCGCTCTGCCCACACGCGGCAGCGGGCGCGGTCGAGCTTGAGCGCGCGCAGCGCCGCGCGACGCAGGTCGCCGTCCAAGGCAGCGGCGTCGGAACCGCCCACCGCGTCGAGCGGACCGGGGACCGGAAACGCGGCTACCGGGGTTCCGCAGGCCATGGCCTCCAGCATCACCAGTCCGAACGTGTCGGTCAGGCTCGGAAACACCATCGCGTCGACGCTCGAATACAGCTGCGCGAGCTGTTCCGGCTCCAACACGCCGATGAAGTGCGCCTCGGGGAAGCGGCCGGCCAGTAACTGGCGTGCCGGTCCGATGCCTGCGACGATCTTCGAGCCCGGCAGATCCAGCTTCAGGAACGCTTCGATGTTCTTTTCCACCGACACCCGGCCCACGTACAGGAAAAGCGGACGTGCCAGATCCTGGACCAGCGGGGACGGATCGGCGCGCGGACAGAAGACGTCCAGATCGACCCCGCGCGTCCAGCGCGCCGTGTGCCGGATGCCCCAGGCCCCCAGCTCGCGCTCGATCTGGTCCGACGGAACGAGCACCTGCGAGGCGGGCGCATGGAACCAGCGTAGAAAGGAATACACCCAACTTTCCCGTACGCCGAACATCGCGCGCAGATACTGCGGAAAGCGGGTGTGATACGCGGTCGTGAACGCGACGCCGTGCCGCGCGCACCAGCGGCGCGCCGCCTGCCCAAGCGGCCCTTCGGTTGCGATGTGGATCGCTGCCGGTTCGCACGCTTCGATACGGTTGGCGACGGTCCGGTACGGCAGCAACGACAGGCGGATCTCGCGATAGCCCGGGCACGGCACCGTGGCGAATTCCAAGGGAGTGATCACGTCGCAGTCGTAGCCGGTGCGCGTCAGTTCGCGATGCGTCGCCTCGATCGTACGCACCACGCCGTTGACCTGCGGATGCCAGGCATCGGTGACGGTCAGGATGCGCGGCCGGCGCCCCGGCGCCGCAGCGCGGCGGACGATCGTGCGGGCGACCGCCGACGGACCGTCGTCCATCAGAGAAGAATCCGGCGCGCGTTTATCACTGCGCGACCGTGTCGAAAACCGGCTGTCGTAAGGCCGGGGCCGGTGCCTCGACCTCCGCCTCTTGCCAGCCGGGCGCATCCGCACCCGGGGTGCGAATATCCTGCCAAGTCACGATGTGCAGCTGCCCCTCGAGCGTCTCTACCAGGGCCGTCAAGCTCTCGACCCAATCGCCGGAGTTGCAGTAGAGCAAGCCGTCGACCGTGTCGACCTGCGCCTTATGGATGTGGCCGCACACGACGCCGTCAAAGCCGCGCCGGCGCGCCTCGCGCACCAGCACCCGCTCGAAGTCGCTGACGAAGCTCACGGCGTTCTTCACCCTGTGCTTCAAGTACTGCGAAAGCGACCAGTAGCGCAGCCCCAGTTTCGCGCGCAGCACGTTGAAGTGCCGGTTCAGCCACAGCAGCCAGTTGTACAGCGTGTCGCCGAGGTAGGCGAGCCACTTGGCGTGGCGGATCACGCCGTCGGCCAGATCGCCGTGAACCACCCACAAGCGCCGCCCGTCAACCAGCGTGTGGACTGCCTCCTCGCTGATTGCAACGTCACCGAAGCGCAGCCCGCAGAACTGGCGGGCCATTTCGTCGTGGTTGCCGGGGATATACGTGACGTGCGTGCCCTTGCGCGCGCGGCGCAACACCTTCTGGATCACGTCGTTGTGGCTTTGGTGCCAGTAGAAGCGGCTGCGCAGCGCCCAGCCGTCGAGGATGTCGCCAACCAGGTACAGGAATTCGGATTCGTGGTGGCGCAGGAAGTCGAGCAGATAGGTCGCCTTGCAGCCGGGCGTCCCGAGGTGGACATCGGATACGAAGATCGCCCGGACTCGCGAAACCGGGGTAGGACGGTGCGGTGCGTCCAGGCGGTGGTGTCGCTCACCGTCCCCCGAAGCGTCCGAGGTGGAAAGCGCGGATCGGGAAAGAACCAGTTGCGCACACGGTCAGGTTACTGCCACAGACCGCACTGTATGCGGGACTCGTGACGAGTGAATGACGACTATCCGCCCGTGCCCCAGCCTGCGCCGGTTTCCGCACCCACCCAGGCGAGGTAATCGGCACCGCCGCAATCTACTGGAATTGCGACGATCTCCGGAACCGAGTACGGATGCAGCTGGTGCAGGCGCGCCTCCAGCGCCGGGTAGCTCTCGCGGGTGGTCTTGATCAGAAGCGGTATCTCCGTCGCTTCCTCGACCGCACCCTGCCACCGGTACGTCGAGCGGACTGCACCTAACTGGTTGATGCAGGCCGCCAGCCGGGTCTCGACCAGCTCGCGCCGGATTCGCTCGGCCGTGGCCTCGTCGGGGCAGTTGGTCAGGACGATAAGAACGTCGCTCGGCCGGTCGCCGCTGGCCGATCGTGCTGGCGCTCCGCCACTGCCGGGGATCGGGTGCGGTTCCGCTCGCGTTGCGCCCTTCGCCATGGGCGTGGCGCCCTGGCCTTACTTCTCGGCCGCAGCCGCGGCTTCGGCAGCGACAGGCTGCGGCCGGTCGACCAGTTCCACCAGCGCCATCGGCGCGTTGTCGCCTACGCGGAAGCCGAACTTCAAGATCCTCGTGTAGCCGCCGCTGCGCGCCTTGTAGCGTGGGCCGAGCTCGGAGAAGAGCTTGACGACGACGTCGCGGTCGCGCAAGCGGTCGAACGCAAGGCGCCGATTGGCCAGCGTCGGCGCCTTGCCCAGCGTGATCAGCGGTTCGACCACCCGGCGCAGCTCTTTCGCCTTCGGCAGCGTCGTGCGGATCAACTCGTGCCGCAACAACGAATTCGACATGTTGCGCAGCATCGCCAGCCGATGGCTGGTGGTGCGGTTCAGTTTCCGCAGTCCGTGTCCGTGACGCATGGCTTTTCCGTTTCCGTTCGATCCGTCCCGCTCGCGGCGGCACGTTGCCGATCACTTCTCCAGGCCGACCGGCGGCCAGTTCTCCAGCTTCATCCCCAGCGTCAACCCGCGTGCCGCCAGCACCTCTTTGATCTCGTTGAGCGACTTGCGGCCAAGGTTCGGCGTCTTCAGCAGCTCGTTCTCGGTGCGCTGGATCAGATCGCCGATGTAGTAGATGTTCTCGGCTTTCAGGCAGTTGGCCGATCGCACTGTCAGCTCCAGGTCGTCGACCGGCCGCAGCAGGATCGGGTCTACCGACGGCGAGACGCGCTGCGACAGCACCGGTTCCGCGGTGCCCTCGAGTGCGGCGAACACCGACAGCTGGTCGACCAGGATGCGGGCCGATTGGCGAACCGCCTCCTCCGGCCCGATCGCACCGTTGGTCTCGATCGTCATCACCAGCTTGTCCAGGTCGGTGCGCTGCTCCACGCGCGCGCTCTCGACCGTGTAGCTGACGCGGCGCACCGGAGAAAACGAAGCGTCCATCACGATGCGGCCGATCGTCTTGCTGTGGTCGTCAGCAAAGGCGCGCACGTTGCCCGGAATGTAGCCACGCCCCTTCTCGACCTTCAGCTGGATCTCGAGGCGGCCGCCGGCGGTCAGGTGCGCGACGACGTGGTCCGGATTGACGATCTCGACGTCGTGCGGCAGCTCGATGTCCGACGCCCGCACGACGCCCTCACCTTCCTTCTTCAGCGTCAGCAGCACCTCGTCGCGATTGTGCAGCTTGAACACGACGCCCTTCAGGTTCAGCAGGATGTCGACCACGTCCTCGCGCACGCCATCGATGGTCGAGTACTCGTGCACGACCCCGGCGATCTGCGCCTCCGTGGGCGCGTAGCCGACCATCGACGACAGCAGGATTCGGCGCAGCGCGTTGCCGAGCGTATGCCCGTACCCGCGCTCGAACGGCTCCATGGTCACGATGGCCGCGTGCGGCCCGGTCGATTCGACCTCAATAGAGCGTGGCTTCAAAAGGCTTGCTGCGTTGTTCATCCTCGATTCCTTTCCAATACCCTCGGTTCGTTACACCGATAAGGCTGGCACTGCATCCACAAGAAAAACCCCAGTCCCCGCCGCCCGAACGCGAGCCGCAGCTGCGGCCGCCTCCGCGTCAGCGGGAATACAACTCGACCACGAGCGATTCGTTCACGTCCTGTGCAACGTCGCCACGGTCCGGAACCGTCTTGAAGCGCCCCGCGAACTTTTTCGGGTCGACATCGACCCACGACGGGAACCCGCTCTGCTCGGCCAGCGACAGCGCCTCCTGGATGCGCCCCTGCTTGCGCGCGCCTTCGCGAACGCTGATCGTGTCGCCTGCCTCCAGCAGCATCGAAGGCACGTTGGACACGCGCCCGTTCACCGTGATGGCCCGGTGCGAGACGAGCTGGCGCGCCTCCGAACGGGTCGAGCCGAACCCCATCCGGTAGACGACGTTGTCCAGGCGCGATTCGAGCAGCGCGATCAGGTTGGAGCCGGTGTTGCCCTTGCGCCGCTCGGCCTCGGCGAAATAGCGGCGGAACTGCCGTTCGAGCAACCCGTACATCCGCTTGACTTTCTGCTTCTCGCGCAGCTGCACGCCGTAGTCCGACAGTCGCGAACCCGACGTGCGGCCGTGCTGCCCGGGTTTGCTGTCAGCCTTGCATTTGCTGTCGAGCGATCGCCGCGCGCTCTTCAGGAACAGGTCCGTTCCCTCGCGCCGCGCTAGCTTCAGTTTCGCTCCCGTATACCGTGCCATGTGTCCTCGTTCCCGCTTTTCGCCGTGCCTGTGTCCGGTCGGCCTGTTTCAGCGCGCCGGCGCCAGGTTGTCGTATCCCATCGATCGCTCCATCAACAAAACATCAACAAAAATCCGTTCTCCGACCCATCCGCTCGCTCGCTTCAGACCCGGCGCCGTTTCGGCGGCCGGCATCCGTTGTGCGGTACCGGCGTGATGTCCTGAATCGACGAGATCCGGAAGCCGCACGCATTCAGAGCCCGCACCGACGATTCGCGCCCGGGCCCGGGGCCCTTGATGCGCACCTCCAGATTCTTGACCCCGCATTCGAGCGCGGCCCGTCCCGCCGCCTCGGCCGCCACCTGGGCCGCAAACGGAGTGGACTTGCGCGAGCCCTTGAAGCCCGCCCCGCCGCTGCTCGCCCACGAAAGGGCGTTGCCCTGCCGGTCGGTGATCGTGATGATGGTGTTGTTGAACGAGGCGTGGATGTGGGCGATGCCCTCGGCGACGTTCTTCTTCACCTTGCGCCGCACGCGCTGTGCGCCGGCCTGCTGCTGGGTTGGATTCCGAGTTGCCATGATCGTCCTGATTGTCCTATGTGGCGGTCTTCTTCAGCGCCACGCCCGCCTTGCGCGGTCCCTTGCGCGTGCGCGCATTGGTGCGCGTACGCTGGCCGCGCACGGGAAGCCCCTTGCGATGCCGCACGCCGCGATAGCAGCCCAGGTCGATCAGCCGCTTGATCGACAGCTGGATCTCGCGCCGCAGATCGCCCTCGACCGTGAAGCGCGATACCGCCTCGCGGATGCGCTCCAGCTCCCCGTCGGAGAGCTGCTGTACTTTCTTCGAGTGCGGAATCCGCACCGCGTCCAGGATTGCCCGCGCACGGGCGCGGCCGATCCCGAAAATCGCCGTCAGCCCGATCTCCGCGTGCTGGTGCGGCGGGATGTTGATGCCTGCGATACGAGCCATATCAGCAAACCCCTAAGAACGAACTCAACCCTGCCGCTGCTTGTGGCGCGGATCGGTGCAGATCACGCGCACCACGCGTTTGCGCCGGATCAGCTTGCAGTTGCGGCACATCTTTTTCACTGAAGCCATTACTTTCATTCACTCACTCCTAACGCAATCACTTCGCCCGGAACACGATGCGCGCGCGCGACAGGTCGTAGGGCGTCAGCTCCACCGTCACCTTGTCGCCCGGCAGGATCCGGATGTAGTGCATCCGCATCTTTCCCGAGATGTGTCCCAGCACCACGTGCCCGTTCTCCAGCTTGACGCGGAACGTCGCATTCGGGAGGTTCTCCAGGATCTCTCCCTGCATCTGAATGACGTCGTCCTTGGCCATTGGCTAGCGCGTCAGCCCGGCTCCGCCCAGGCCCCGGAAGTTCGCCTTTCTCAGCAAGGATTCGTATTGGTGAGTCATCAAGTACGAGTGCACCTGGGCCCAGAAGTCCATCGTCACCACGACCACGATCAGCAGCGACGTTCCGCCGAAGTAGAACGGCACGCTCCAGCGTGCGTACAGGAATTCCGGCACCATGCACACGAGCGTGACGTACAGCGCGCCGATCAGCGTCAGCCGCAGCAGGATCTTGTCCACGTGGCGGGCCGTCTGGTCGCCTGGCCGGATGCCGGGAACGAAGGCGCCGCTCTTCTTCAAGTTGTCGGCCTGCTCCTTGCTGTTGAACACCAGCGCCGTGTAAAAGAAGGTGAAGAAGATGATCAGACTCGCGTACAGCAGCAGGTACAGCGGCTGGCCGTGCTGCAAGGCCGCGGCCAGGTCGCGGATCCAGCGCGTCGCATCGCCCGTGGTGAACCAGCTCGCCACGGTGGCCGGGAACAGCACGATCGACGAAGCGAAGATCGGCGGGATCACGCCCGACATGTTCAGCTTCAGCGGCAGGTAGGAGCTCTGGCCGCCGTAGACGCGGTTGCCGACCTGGCGCTTGGCGTAGTTGACCACGATGCGGCGCTGGCCGCGCTCGACGAACACGACGAAGCCGGTCACCACCGCCACCAGTGCGACGATCGCGAAGAACGACAGGTACCCCAGCGCGCCGGTGCGCACGAGCTCGACCAGGCGCCCCATCGCTCCCGGCAGTCCGGCGGCGATGCCCGAGAAGATGATGATCGATATCCCGTTGCCCAGACCTCGCTCGGTGATCTGTTCGCCCAGCCACATCAGGAACAGGCACCCGGTCACCAGCGACACCACACCGATGAACTCGAACGAGAAGCCCGGCTGGATCACCAGGTTCGGAACCCCCTCGATCGCCTTGATCGCCATCCAGGACTGGATCGCCGCAACCCCGACCGTGGCGTAGCGCGTGTACTGCGTCACCCTACGGCGGCCCGATTCACCCTCCTTGCGCAGCGCCTCCAGCGACGGAATCACGTAGGTGAGCATCTGCATGATGATCGAGGCCGAGATGTACGGCATGATGCCGATCGAGAAGATCGAGAAACGCCCGAGCGCGCCACCGGCGAACATGTTCAGCAGGCCGAAAATGCCGCCCTGCTGCGACTGGAAGAACTTGCGAAACTCCTCCGGGTCGATCAGCGGCACCGGAATATGCGTGCCGATCCGGTACACGACGAGCGCGAGCACCAGGAACACTCCCCGGCGCCACAGATCCGAGTACCTCCCGGTCTTGCCCAGCGTTGCTGCTTTACTCGACATCGTGAACGTGTGCTCCTTGGGACCGTCATCCAGCCGCCGGCGCGGGCGCCGGCGGCGCCTCGATCGAGCCGCCGGCAGCCTCGATCGCGGTGCGAGCGCCGGCGCTGACCGCGATGCCCTTCACCTGGATCGCACGCCGGATCTCGCCGGTGCGGACGATGCGCGCCGACAACGCGAGCATCGGCGCCAGGCCGGTCCGTTTCAGCACGGCCAGGTCGATCGCGGCGTCTTCGATCTTCTGCAGGTCGCCCAGGCGCACCGTGGCCACCAGCGCGCGTGTCCTCGACTTGAAGCCTCGCTTGGGCAGGCGCCGCTGCAGCGGCATCTGGCCGCCCTCGAAGCCGATCTTGTGAAAGCCGCCGGCGCGGGCTTTCTGTCCCTTGTGGCCCAGCCCGGCCGTCTTGCCCCAGCCGCTGCCGATGCCGCGGCCGACCCGGTGGCGCGCGCTGCGCGAACCGGGTGCCGCCTTGATCGTGTTCAGTCGCATTGGCTCAGCTCACCTTCACGAGGTAGGCGACCTTGTTGATCATTCCCCGCACGGCCGGCGTGTCTTCCAGCTGCCGACTCTGATTCATCCGCTTCAATCCCAGCCCCAGCACCGTCGCGCGGTGGTCCGAACGGGTTCCCGCCACGCTACGCACCAGCGTCACCGTTACCGTCTTGCTCGTCATTTGCCTTGGCCCCTGATCTGCTCGACCGACTTGCCGCGCTTGGCGGCGATCTCGGCCGGGGTGCGCAGTTCCTGCAGCGCCTTCAACGTGGCGCGCACCATGTTGTAAGGATTGGTGGAACCGTACGACTTGGCCACGACGTTGTGCACACCCACCACATCGAACACTGCACGCATCGGACCGCCGGCAATCACGCCGGTTCCCTCTGCCGCCGGCGCCAGCATCACCCTGGCGGCACCGTGCTTGGCATGCACCGGGTGCTGCAGCGTGCCGTTGCGCAGCGGCACGCGGCTCATGCCGCGGCGGGCGCGCTCCATCGCCTTCTGGATCGCCACCGGCACCTCGCGCGCCTTGCCTTTGCCCATCCCGACGCGGCCGTCGCCGTCGCCGACCACGGTCAGGGCGGCGAAGCCGAGGATGCGCCCGCCCTTGACGACCTTCGTGACGCGGTTGACCGCGATCATCTTCTCGCGCAGGCCGTCGTCGCGCGCTTCGCCAAGGCTCTTGGGCTGGATCTTCGCCATCCGCTGTTCCTCGCTCGCTTCGTCAAATCTTCAGCCCGGCCTCGCGCGCCGCATCCGCGAGCGCCCTGACCCGGCCGTGGTAGTGAAAACCCGAGCGGTCGAATGCCACCCGCTCGATGCCCGCCGCCACCGCCTTGCGTGCAATACGGTCGCCGACGATCTTGGCCGCCGCCGCGTTTCCGCCGCGCCCCTTCGCCTCCTTCAGGCGCTCGCGCACTTCGCGCTCCTGGGTCGATGCCGACACGAGCACGCGGTCACCATCAGGCGACACGACCGACGCGTAGATGTTCAGATTGGTACGGTGCACGGCAAGCCGGTGCATCCGCTGCAAGCCGATGCGCACGCGCGTAGCCCGTGCCCGCCGGATCCGCGATTCTCTCTTGTCGATCATCGCGCCGCCCGCCGATGTTTCGGCCAGTGGCAATCATTGCGTCCGGCCGTCATTTCTTCTTGGTCTCCTTCAGGATCACGGTCTCGTTGTTGTACCGCACGCCTTTCCCCTTGTAGGGCTCCGGCTGCCGAAAAGCACGCAATTCCGCCGCAATCTGCCCGACCTTCTGCCGGTCGGCCCCCTTGACCACAACCTCGGTCTGGCTGGGCGTCTCCACCTTCACGCCAGCCGGCATCTTGTGCTCGACCGGGTGCGAGTATCCGACCGACAGCGTGATGCGGTCGCCCTGCGCCTGGGCGCGGTACCCGACACCGACCAGGGTGAGGCGCTTCTCGAAGCCGCGGGTGACCCCTTCCACCATGCCCGCCACCAGAGCACGCAGCGTGCCGCTCATCGCGTTGGCCTCGCGTGAAGCGTCCAGCGCTTCGAAGCTGACCTTGCCGCCAGCGACGTCGACGCGCACGCGCGGATCGAGCGGCCGCTTCAACGTGCCCAGCGGACCTTTGACGACGATGTGGCCGGAGGCGACCTGGGCTTCGACGCCCTTGGCCAGACTCACCGGAATGCGTGCAACTCTAGACATGCGGCTTCTTTCGAGTTCGTCAGGCCACGTAACAGATGACCTCGCCGCCGACGCCCTGCACGCGCGCCTTGCGGTCCGTCATCACGCCCTTGGGAGTCGACACGATCGCCACCCCCAGGCCATTCATCACTTGCGGCAGGCTGTCGCGCCGGCGGTACACCCGCAGACCCGGCCGCGAGACCCGCTCGAGGCGCTCGATCACGGGTCGGCCCGCGTAGTACTTCAGGCCGATGTGCAGTTCCGACTGTCCGGACTTGCCGGTATCGATGCGGAAGCCTTCGATGTAACCCTCGTCCTGCAACACCTGCGCGATCGCGACCTTCAGCCGCGACGAAGGCATCGCCACGTCCGGCTTCTCGATGCGCTGGGCGTTGCGGATGCGGGTCAGCATGTCCGCGATCGGATCACTCATGCTCATCAGTCAGCCCTCAAAAGACCCGAACGATTCGCGCACCCAGGTGACGCGCGCCAGTGCATTCGCTTCGCGCCATAACGCTTGACTGCCGACACGGTTACTCATGGGCCCGCTCCTGCCTACCAGCTGGCCTTGATCAGGCCGGGAATGTCACCGCGCAACGCGGCCTCGCGCAGCTTGTTGCGCCCCAGCCCGAACA
>Ga0187846_10000086_pt1 | contig 54159 bp, 57 predicted proteins | sample TC_taG_FD_161473 | JGI IMG/M metagenome (GOLD analysis project Ga0187846, IMG submission 161473) | Biofilm microbial communities from the roof of an iron ore cave, State of Minas Gerais, Brazil - TC_06 Biofilm (v2) | ecosystem: Environmental > Terrestrial > Deep subsurface > Cave > Wall biofilm... | reverse complement strand
CGCAGATCGTTGTGATCGACACGCCCGGAATTCACCGCGAGGAGAACGCGCTCGGCCGGCACATGACTGACGAGCTGCAGCACGCGCTCGATGGCATCGACGTACTCTCGCTGATCGTGGACGCTTCGGCAGACTTTGGCGCGGGTGACCGCTTCTCGCTCGAATGGATCCGGCGGTTTCGCGGAACCGTGTTCTTGCTGCTGAACAAGATCGACCGCATCGCGAAGCCGCGCTTGCTGCCTCTGATCGACCGGTACCGGCGTGAATTCAACTTCGCCGAGACCTTTCCGATCTCCGCTCTCACCGGCGAGGGTTGCGGCGGTCTGGTGGACGGTTGGCTGAAGTATCTGCCGGCCGCGCCGGCGTGTTTCCCGCCGGACCAATTCACCGACCAACCCGAACGGTTCCTTGCCGCCGAAATTATCCGCGAAAAAGCGATCCTGGCGACGCGTGAAGAGGTGCCGCACGCGCTGGCCGTCCTGCTCGACAGTTTCGAGGAAGACAAGCATGTGATCCGGATGCGCGCGACCATCTACGTGGAGCGCGAAGGCCAGAAGGGAATTCTCATCGGCAAGGGCGGGGCCACCGCAAAGAAAATCGGGATGCAGGCTCGCAAGGAGCTCGAGGAAATGGTGGGCGCACGCGTGTTCCTGGAGCTTCTGGTGAAGGTACAGCAAAATTGGCGCCAGCGCCCTGCGATGGTTCGCCAGTTGGACTGGCGGCGGCAACTGGAGTTGCTCGGAAAGGCCCAGGAAGCCCTGCCCCGCAATCCGGAGAGGAATGAGATTTGAGTGGCGTGTTTCTAGGAAGCCTTTGACGGGGCAATGCCGAGCGAGCGCATCTTGCGGTACAAGTGGCTGCGCTCGAGGCCGAGTGCAGCCGCTGCCTTGGTCATATTCCAGCGACTCTCTTCTAGCTTGCGCAGGACGAACTCCCGCTCGTAAGCGGCTCGCGCCTCTTGCAAGCTCTGGTACGGCCTCTGTGGGCTCTTCGACGCCCCGCGAAAGAGCTCGGGTGGAAGATGATGCGGCTCGATCCGCGGCTGCGGGCACATGATAACGAGCCGCTCGATGAGGTTCTTCAGCTCCCGCACATTGCCGGGCCAGGGGTAAGCGAGCAACACGTCGAGGGCGGGTGCGCTGCATTCTTTGTCTCGTTTGCCATAAGCTTTGCAGAATGTGTGCAGAAAGTGTGACCCTAGAATCGGAATGTCTTCGGTGCGCTCGCGGAGCGGCGGCACGTAAAAGGGAATGACGTTCAGTCTGTAAAACAGGTCCTCGCGAAACGCGTTGCGGCCGATTTCCTCGTCGAGCTTCTTATTCGTCGCAGCGATTACGCGAACATCGACAGTGGCGGGCTGATTCGAGCCGATGGGCTCCACCCGCTGCTCTTCCAGGACGCGAAGCACCTTGGATTGCGTCTTCAGGCTCATGTCGCCGATTTCGTCGAGGAACAGCGTGCCGCCATCGGCCTTTTGGAATTTGCCGACCTTGTCATCGCTGGCGCCGGTAAAGCTGCCTTTACGGTGGCCGAAGAGCTCCGATTCGATAAGCTCCTCGGGTATGGCAGCGCAATTGACCTCCACAAAGGGCATAGAGCTGCGTGAGCTGCTCGCGTGCAGTGCCCGCGCCACGAGCTCTTTTCCGGTGCCGCTCTCCCCGTAAATGAGGACACGCCCGTTGGTCGGCGCCGTAAGCGCGATCTGCTGGCGCAGCGCCTTCATGGGAACGCTGTGGCCGAGAATCTGATGCCGTTCCTCGAGCTCCGCGCGGAGTCGGCGGTTTTCCTTCTCCAGGCGCAGGTACTCGAGGGCGTTGCGCACCACGAGGACCGTTTTCGACAGTGAAAGTGGCTTCTCCACGAAATCGAAGGCGCCGAGCTTGGTCGCGCGCACGGCCGTCTCGATATTCCCGTGGCCGGAGATCATCACCACCATGGGCGCCGCTTCCTGTTCCTGAAGGCGTTCGAGAGTGGCCAGCCCGTCGAGTTTCGGCAGCCACACATCGAGCAATATCAGATCGAAGCTGCGCTGGCCTACATACTCGAGGCACTCCTCGCCGGACACGGCCGATTCGACCTGGTAGCCCTCGTCGCGCAGAAGTGCGCCGAGCGACTCGCGAATGCCTCCCTCGTCGTCAACAATCAGAATGGATGCGGGCATGATGTTGGGGCTTCATTTTCATCCAGGGGGTGCGGAGGCCGCCGCCGCCGACACAATCTCGGCAGCCGGCAGGCGGACGACGAACCGCGCACCTACGGGAACGTTGTCCTCCACGTGAATCGTTCCGTTGTGCTCGGCAACGATGCGGCTGGCGATGGCCAGCCCGAGCCCGGTGCCTCGGTCCTTGGTCGAAAAATGGGGCAGGAACAGCTTCTCCTTGTCCTCGGACGGGATGCCGCGTCCTGTGTCGGAGATTTCGATTTCCACGGCGTCGCCGTCGCCCTCCCCGTGCGTCTTCACCCGGAGTTGACGCATCGTTGCTCCCTCCATTGCTTCCGCGGCGTTGTCAATCAAGTTTGCCACCACGCGCCGCAGGAGCTCCGGGTCCGCCTTGACGGCCGGAAGCGCATCCGCCAGTTCCGTGCGGACGGTGATGCCGTCCAGGCGGCCATGAAACAGTTCGATGGCGCTGGACACAATGGAATTGATGTCAGCCGGCACAAGGCGCGCGGCGGGGAAACGCGCGAACTGCGAGAATTCGCGGACGAGCGACTCCAGAGTTTGCACCTCACGCTCGATCAAGTGGGAGCATTCGGCGACGAGGGTTTCGAATTCCGTCCGTGAAGCGCCGTTTCCGCGCGCGGCCGAAGTACGATCGAGATGTCTCAAGAGGCGCTGCGCAGAGAGCTGAATGGGCGTCAGCGGATTCTTGATTTCGTGCGCGATGCGTTGCGCTACTTCCTGCCACGCGGCGGCTTTCTGCGCGCGGAGCAGGTCGGTCAGGTCGTCGATGACGACGACGAAACCAGGGCTGGAGCGCCGGGGCCCGAGCGAACTCACCGTGACCGCAGCGCGAACCTGTCGCCCAGTCGTCGCAATTTCGATCTCGCGCGACGCCGCGCCCATACGCAGCGATCGGCGTATCAAGTGAAGCACCGCGCGCGCCGCGTCTTCGCCCAGCAATTCAGGCAGTGTGCGCGCGTCGCGGGCGTGGTTTCCAAGTATGGTAACGATTGCGGAGTTGACTCGAGCGACTTCGCCCGATGCGTTGAGAGACACGACGCCGGTGGGGATGTTCTCCAGAATCGCTTCCATCAGCTTGCGGCGCCGCTCGCGCTCCTCGATCGCCAGCTCGAGGCTTTGCGTGAATTCATTGATCTGCTTGCGGCTTTCGCCCAGCTGCTCGGTCATGCGGTTGAACGAGCGCACCAGCGTTCCCAGCTCGTCCTGTCCCTGGACTGTGATTCGATGGTCGAAGTTGCCGCGCGAGATTTCGCGCGTGCCCTCGGCCAGCGCCTGAATTGGGACAGTAACCTGCTTCGACAGGAATAAGGCCACCCAGGTAGTGGCGAAAATCAGGAGCAAAGTGATCAGCGAAAGTGCGGCAATGATCTCGCGTTTGTAGGCACGGAGTTGCTGCTTTTGCTGGGTGTAGGTCTCGGTCTGGGCCTCAATCTGCGCGTACCGCTGCAGGAAGTCGGCCGGGATCGTCCTCGCCACGACCAAAGCTTCTCCGTTACAACGGGTGCGGCCGGCGATAAAAGTATTGCTCGCGTTGCTCCAAATCTCCGCGCCGCTCGGCAGCAGGAGCGCGAGTTTGGGAGCTTCTTTGGGCGTCAGGTTGCTCCGGGAAGAAGCTAGCGTATCGGCTTGGCCATCGCGCGCCACGAACCATAGGGCGTCGGCGCCGGGAGCAGCTTGCTTGAGGGCGCCTTCCAAGCCTGCCTGCGGCTCCTCCATAACCTGGCAAGCCGCCTCCGCCTGCCCAACGAGACGCGCCTGCGCACCCTTGGTCATTTCATCGAGGAGGCCTTGACTCTGCTCGTTGGCAATCTCCAGTGGGCGCGGAAACCACGTGTTTAGGGTGCGGTTCACCAGAGCATAACTGAAGAAGAAGAGGAACAGGACCGGCAACAGGGAAACACCCATGGCGCCCAGAACCATCTTGACTTTGAACCGCGAACCCAGTTTTCCGGCGCGGCGTTCGGTTCCCAAACGCACCAGGCTTCGCCCCAGGATCAACGAGAAAACGAGAAAGGCTGCAAAAAGGAAGGTTGAGAGAGCGAACAGGACCAGGAAGGAGCTTCCCTGCGCGGGCCGCAGCGGAACCTTCAAGGACCCCAGAGTGAAGACGGCGGCTGCCAGAAGCGCGACGACAACGCCCCCGACAGTCAGCCAAAGTTGGCGCTTCCAGGTAGGATTTTTCATGGCCTTGTTGCGAACAGTCCTCCGACAACTCTGCTTAAGATACTGTCCGTGGGGGGCTTACGAAGCCGCTGGCCTGGCGCGGATTCGAAGCCCTCTGAACGCAATGTGCAGCCAAAGGCCACTGTAGCGGGCGCTCGGAAGCAAGTCAAGAATCGGTGTTGTAGGATCGCCAAGCACTGTAGCGCAGCGTCGGCGCCGCCACGAGAGCGACCTGGTCGCCTTGACCTCCCGACGAGCAGCCGTTAGACTCAATTGTTCGGTGTTGCGCCTGGAGCGAACTGCATGCTGCTGTCGCGAGATTACGTGGGTTACATGGCGAAGGAACTGGTGAAACGGCTTGTGGCCGGCCAAATGATCGAAGTGAAGAGCGCGGAAGCTCTGACCCAGCAGGTGCGCCAAGTGATGGCCGATGAGATCGCGGTCGAGGACCGCCTGAACGAAGAAGTGCGCGAGATCTTGAGCAAGTACTCGGACGAAATGCGGCGGTCGGGCGCCTCGTATCAGGAAATGTACAAGAAAGTGAAAGGCCAACTGGCGCGCGAAAGGAAGCTGATCCTTCGCTAGAAGGACGCTGCGATGCGTCTCACCCGCGAAAAGACGGTTCGCGTCTCCCACCGCATAATTGATTTTCTGGTTTCCAGCGCCGAGGTGGACTTCGTCGAGGACCGCGACACCATTCGCCAGGAGGTTGTCAACATCCTGACTTCGCTTCTCAAGGTTGAGGAGCAGGTGGACGCTGAGGTTCGCGCCAAGATCGGCTCACAGAAGAAAGAAATTCTCGAAGGCAGCGAAGAGTGGGACATCCTCTATCGCAAGTACTACGCCGAAGGGCTCAAGCGGATGGGCGTGGCCGAGGTGCACACGCGCTGAACGGGCCTCAGGAGAATATAAAGGGCGCGTGGTTTGAATCGCGCGCCCCCTCTTACTCGATTCCCGACCCTAAGGTTGGTCGTCGGGCCGGCGCTTCAACGTCGGGGGCCCATCGCTGCTATCGGAATCGCCGCCGCTCGCGGTAGAGCCATCTCCCGCGCTGGTCGGCTGTTGCGGATGCGATTCCGTCTTCTTGCGGAGTTTCGGCCTGCGCGGATCGTTGTCTTTCACCTTCTGGTTCAACTCGATTGCCGTCAAGCGCCGCTTGACCGTGTCGAACTCCGAGGTGGAAACGATATATTCACTGCGCGCCGGGAGAATCGTCTGAATCTCCTTCTGAGCCGATTCGATGCGGTCCGGAGTCGGCGGGTGCGTGGAGAAAACCTTCGGAATCGTGCCGGGCTGTTTCTTCTCCAGAGCCTCGACCTTTTCAAAGAAAGAGACGAACGAGTTCGGATCGTAGCCGGCCTTGTACATGTACTGCAGGCCAAGATAATCGGCCTCGCGCTCCTGATCGCGCGTGAATTTCAGGAAGGTCAGCGGAATTGCCAGGTTCATGCCCTGGTAGATTCCGTACCCCGCCCAGCCGTAAGGGATGAAAATCATCGCCGGAATGGACGCGAGTTGCAGGATCTCGCCCTTGGTGGCCGTTCGGGTGCCATGGCGCGCGCAAACATGCGCGATCTCGTGAGCCATGGCGCCGGCCAGTTCCGATTCTTCGTCCGCGCGCAGAATGAGGCCGCTATTGACGTAGAAGAATCCACCGGGCAGGGCGAAAGCGTTCAGCACGTCGGAATCGATCACTTTAATGGTGAACGGCACCTGGGCGTCGGAATTGCGCACCAAGTTCTGGCCTACGCGGTTCACGTATTCCACCACCACCGGGTCGTCGATGAACTTGGCCTGGCGGTCAACGTCCGCAGCCACTTGCTTGCCCAGCGCGATTTCGCGCTCCAGGGAATAGAAGTTCAGCCCGTGACCCACATTGCGGTTCCCGATAGCGTTGACGTCTTCCTTGCTGCCCGGCTTGACGTTGGGGTCTTCCGGTTGGGCGACAGGGGCGGGTCCTTGCGCCCCCGCCGGCTGCTGCGCCTGGGCGGGCTGTTGGTTGGACTGTTGTTGCTGCTGATCCTGCTGCTGTTGCTGCTGAGGGGCCCCAGGGGTAGCTGGGATAGCCAGCAAGCCGCACAGAAGGCTCGCTGCGAGTTGCACGGTCCAACCTTTCCTCATAAAGACCTCCCGAGGAATCTTCCGCAATTATACACCTTAAACCCGGGCGCCAGCGCCCTGGTTTCTATGATGGCGGAAGAGGACAAAGAGTTTCCTGTGTCGTTTAGCGCTTCCGCAGCCAGACGGGGCAAGATCCCTTGAGGGCTCGGCAGTTGAGAGTTTGCTTCGGGAATCGGCTCGTCTCGCGCGTATTGACGCTCTTAGGGATTCCTTCTAGAGTCATAAGATGCCCGTCCGCAAGGTGCAAGTCGGTCAAGTGTGGAGGCAAGACGGGAGCGGTGAATCCTATTTAGTTACAAAGGTTTACAGCGAGGCGCTGGCCACTTTTGCCGTCCTGCGAAAGGCGGGCGCCGAGAGCGAGCCTCCGGTGCGGATCAAAGTCTCCAACGCCGGCGCGTCCCAAACACTTCAAGGTTTCACCTACGCACAACAGTCCGACGAATTCTAGCCTTTGGCGCCTGTCGAACGCTCAGAGTGCCCGTTCTGCGTATGGTTTTCGGGTCTGCTCTGCGCCCTCCGCCCCTCAGCGGTGAATCGGGCCTTCTGCCTGCGCGATCACAAGGATCGCACGGGCATTTTCACCACGTCGTCCACCTGCATCGCTTCCCGAATGACAAACCCCTCGGCGTAGCGGACGCCGATCGTTCTCCCGTAGTGGCGCGCTTGAAGAGCCATGCGCTCTTCCAACTCGTCGAGAGGCAGAAAAACCTTCGACTTGGGCGCATTCTTTGGCGGCAGGAATTGTGAGGCGTAAGCAAGGATGGCGTGCCGGCGGCGGTCGTATTGCTTGGTGATGTCCACGGCGAACGTAAGCCGGACGTTCTCGTAGGCCGCTGCGTAGAGCACCTTGAACGGACGAAATGGCGCGCCAACGAGCGGGTAATTCTTCAGTCCCGCTACGAAACACGCCTGGTAACCCAGATGCGCCGCGGCGGTGTGGTCCGGGTGGCGGCCCTCCCAGTAGGGGAGGATGACGGTGCGCGGCTGCAGCTCGCGGATCACCTCCGCGATGGCCATCTTGTATTCCTCGCGCACTTCCAGCCGCGCGTCGGGCAGCCCGAGGTTCCGCCGGACTTTCACGCGCAGGATCTTCGCGGCGTGTGCGGCCTCGCGCAGCCGGGTTTCCGGAGTACCCCGAGTTCCCATTTCGCCGCGAGTCAGATCGAGAATGCCGGTCTGGTAGCCTGCCTGGGACATCTTGAGGAGTGTGCCGCCGCAGGTCAGTTCGACGTCGTCGGGATGCGCCGCAACGGCCAGCAAATCAAGCTTCATGGCAACTCCGGCGGCTCGAGGCACGCAGCGTCACATTGCATGGGGAGCAGGGGCTACTGCTGGGTCATTTCAATATCGAGCGAGATCTTGATCTCATTTCCGATCATAAGGTCGCCGCTGGCGATCTTGTTCGAGGCATTGGTGAGGCCGAAATCCTGCCGGTTGATGGTAACCGTGGCGGAAGCGCCGCGGCGAATGCCCATGACATTGATGGGCGCGGTCGGGCCGGTCACGTCGAAGGTGACTTCCCTTGTGATGCCGTGAATCGTGAGGTTCCCGGTCATCCTGGCGGTGCCCTCGCCGGTCTTTACGATCTTCGTGGACTGGAAGGTCATGGTCGGATACTTGGCGGCGTCGAAATAATTGGCGCTCTTGAGATCGTCGTCGCGGTCCTTCACGCGCGTATCGATCGAGTTGACGTCAATCGTAGCGGTCACGTTGGATTTCGAGATGTCCTTGTCGTCAATCTGTGCCGTGCCGCTGATCTTTGTGAACTCGCCTTGGACATTGGATATTCCGAGGTGGCGCACCAGGAATTGCGCGTTCGAGTGCGCGGGATCGATTTGCCAGGCGCCCGACTGCGCCAACGCGCTGCCGGACATCGCCAGTAGGACTGCGGCGCCAACAAGCCACTTCTTCATGTCTCGTTCCTCCCGACCCTCGTTCAGGTTGTCGCTCAAAGACCGCGCCATTATAAGCGAAGCAGGCGCCACCGCGACACTCGCCGGTTGAGAATCCCCCTGAGACTTGCTAGGGTATCGCCGTGGTTATGAAGCCTTCCGCCGAACTGCGGCCCGAGAATCGCCGGCGCAGCCAAAGGATCAAGGTCCGCATCGCGGTCGAAGTGCGTCTGCAGAAGGCCGGCAAGAAGTTTGCTGCAGAGAAGACGCACGCCATTTCCGTGAATGCGCACGGAGGCCTCGTCTTGCTGGCGGCCCCCGTGGGGGTCGACCAGTTGGTGGTCGTCAAGAATGTCGCTACAAGCCAGGAGCTGCTGGCCCGCGTCACCAATCTCGGAGACAGTTTCATGGGCAAGACGCAGGTGGCCATCGAGTTCATCCTCCCGGTGCCGGACTTCTGGGGAGTAGCGTCTCCACCGAAAGACTGGAAGTCGTCCCGCCGCTGATCTGCATCGCGGCCTCCTGAATCCCCGGCACTCGTCTGGATTTGGCGCGGCGCCCTCGCGGTGCTAATGTCGGCTGCGCTGCCGGAGGCATTTCGCATGGCGGGGAAGCCGTTGGAAGGCCGCGTCACGCTAGTGACAGGCGCCGCGAAGCGGATCGGGCGAAGTATCGCACTGCGACTGGCGGCCGACGGCGCCGACGTCGTCGTCAACTACGCGACTTCGCGGCAGGAGGCCGCCGAGGTTGTGCATGAGATTCAAGGTTTCGGCCGGCGCGCGGTCGCCGTGCAGGCGGACGTCTCGCGCCGCGCGGAAGTCGAGCAGTTGTTCGCGGCAACGCTGGCGGAATTTGGCCGGCTCGATGTTCTCGTCAACAATGCGGGCGCTTTCTTCAGCGCGAAGTTCGAGGGTCTAACCGATGAACAGTGGGACGGCATCCTCGACGCCAATCTGAAATCACAATTCCTGTGCGCCCAAGCCGCCGCGCCGATCATGCGCAAGCAAGGCCGCGGTCGGATCATCAATTTGTCGTCGCTCGGTGGCCTCCTGGCGTGGCCTGCTTACACCCACTACTGCGTCTCGAAAGCGGGAGTCATCATGCTGACGCGCTGCCTGGCGCGCGCTCTCGCCCCGGAGATTCTCGTGAACAGTGTCGCGCCGGGCACGATTCAGTTTCCGGGAGAGCTGCCGGATGAAGACTACATTCGCCGCGCTCCGCTCCACCGCACCGGCACCGGAGATGACATCGCTGCTGCGGTGGCGTATCTCGCGACCGCGGACTTCGTCACCGGCCAAGTGCTTGTGGTGGACGGCGGACGCTCGCTCGTTTGAGGCCTATTCCGGATTTTGGCCGGGCGGGTCCTGTGGAGCCTCCCCCTTGGGGCCGCAAGCACAGCGCGTCGGGGGACATCTCGGAACTTTCGTAGGACGGCGGTTTTTTGCGCCGGAGGGCCGGGTCTCAGCTCAGCAATCCGGGAAGCCTACCGGAATCGAGGTGTGCCCTCTTCAGCGGAACCAGGAGGAATCGGCGCCGGCTTTGCGGCCTTCGTCGGTGAGGTCCTCGAGCCGCCTCTGCAGGATGGCCTTCCGCTCCTCGAGATGTTTCACCTGCGCGTTGCGGTCGTGGATGATGATGACGTTTTGCGTGAGGCCGGTCGAAGGATCGACGCCCGTAGGACCGGACTTGGCAATCTCGGCCTTCAAGCTGGCGATCTGCTGATCCGTTGCAGAGAATTCGTCCAGAATTTCGCGCGCACGGCCGCGCCAATACCTCTCGTCGCTGCTCCCGGACGCCGCTGAGCCGCCTGCAGCCGCTGGCGCCTCTGGGCGGCCCGACGCTCCGAAGCTCCTTGCGCCTGTGGTTCCTCCGCCCACCACGGAAACCCCAGCGCTTCCAATCCGCGAGACATCGTCGTCGGTCATGACTCTGGCAGTAGGAGAGTTGGCTTTTTGGGCTTTGGCCTTGCGCGCCGCGTCGGCGAGGCTGTCTTGTTGCGCGCCCGGGACGACTTGCATCTGGGGCTCGGCGGCGCTCTGCGTTTGCACCTTTGCCTTTGCTTGCGTGGCGGGCTGCGCGGACTGCGATGAAGATTCCGGTGCTGGCTGCGATTGCGACTGGCCTTGCGCGGGCGGCGCATAAACCACTGCTAAGAACGCGACGGACAGCGCGAAGGTGCGGAGGCAAAGTCTCACGGGGTTGGTCTCCTTCTCGAGCCTTGAGACCACGGTAGGGCAGGGCGGCGGGGACAGCAACGGGATTTTGGCGAGTGGGCGCGTGAGCGGCAACAGGCTTCCCTATAGCGCCGAGGCAGGCCACCTAGTAGGCGGCGAGTTTCTCGATGCCGGCGAGAATTTTCTCGGTGTTGACCTGCCAGGCCTTGTCAAGGTTGGGGCTGAAGGGAATCGCCGGGACGTCGGGGCCGGTGACGCGGAGTATGGGGCCGTCAAGATCGTCGAAGGCTTCCTCGTTTAGAATCGCGGAAAGCTCGGCGCCGTAGCCCATCGTCTTCTTGTCCTCGTGGACGATGAGGCATTTGCTGGTTTTGCGCACGGAGTTGAGGATTGTTTCTTTGTCGATGGGCGCCAGCGTGCGAATCTCCACGACTTCGCATTCCACGCCGCGCTGCGACATTTGCTCGGCGGCGTCGAGTGACTTCTGCGTCATGAAACCGTAGGTGAGAATCGTTAGATCCCCGCCCTCGCGCCGCACGACCGCGGGCCCAATCGGAACCGTGTAGTCGCCTTCGGGAACTTCGCCCTTAGCCTGCCGGTAGAGAGACTTGTGCTCGAAGAAGATCACCGGATCGGGATCGCGAATAGCAGCGAGCAGCATGCCTTTGGCGTCGTAGGCGGTCGAAGGCATGACGACTTTCAGGCCTGGCTCGTGGACGAACCAGGTTGCGTTTTCCTGCGAGTGGTATAGCCCGCTGCCGCCTCCCGCGCCGCAACAAACACGAATGGTAATTGGGCAAGAATAGCCGCCCGCAGAGCGATAGCGAAGCTTCGAGGCTTGCTGAATGATTTGGTCCACGGCCGGCGTGATGAAATCGGCGAACTGAATCTCCGGCACGGGCCGCAGGCCCATCATTGCGGAACCGATCGCTGCGGCGATGATGATACCCTCGGCGAGCGGCGTATCGAGGACACGCTCTTCGCCGAATTTGTCGAGCAGGCCTTCGGTGACTTTGAAAACGCCGCCCGACAGGCCGATGTCCTCGCCTAGGATGAAAACGCGCTCGTCGCGCTCCATCTCCTGCGACAGAGCTTCGTTGATGGCCTCGAGCATGTTGATCGCGCGCCCCACGGTCAGTTGCCGCCCTTTGCTGACGCCGCCCAGATGTGCTCGGCAAGCTCCGAAGCTTCGGGGTACGGGCTTTGTTCGGCGAACTCGACGGCTTCGTTGATCTCGCGGGTTGTTTCGTCGGCGATTTCCTTCTTTTTGACCTCCGTCAAAAGCTTCTTCTCCATGAGATGTTTTTCGAACATGGCGAGAGGGTCGCGCTTCTTCCAGGCCTCGACTTCTTCCTTGGAGCGGTACTTCGCCGGATCGATTTCCGAATGGCCGTACCAGCGGTAGGTCTTGCACTCGAGGAACGTGGGCCCGTCTCCTGCACGGGCGCGGGCGATGGCGGTTTGTGCCGCTTCGTACACCCCGAGGATGTCGTTGCCGTCGAGCGAGTAGCCGGGGAACCCATAGGCTTTCGCGCGATCGGAAAGGTTCGTGAGCGCAGTCTGCAATCGCAGAGGAACGGATTCGGCCCACAGATTGTTCTGGTTGACGTAGATGATGGGCAGCTTGTGAACGCCGGCGAAATTCAACGCTTCGTGGAAGCCGCCGAAACTGGTGGCGCCGTCGCCGAAATAGGCGACGACCACCGCATCCTGGCGCAGTTTCTTGATGCCGAGAGCCACGCCGGTGCCGATGTTCAGTTGCGCCGCGATGCTGCTGGCTGGCGTGATGACGTGCAGTTCGGGGAAGCCCATGTGCGCGGGAGAGGAGCGGCCGCGGTCGGGGCTGGTGACTTTGGCAAAAAGCTGCGCGAAACAGAACTTGAGAGGCGCGCCCTTGATGATGTTTGCGGTCCAGTCGCGGTGCGACGGTGCGACCCAATCGTCGGGACGCAGGCGGAAGGCGGTGCCGACTTCCGTGGCTTCCTGGCCGACGCCGGAGTAGAAGTTGCCCTTGTACTTGCCCTGGCGGAAGAGGATGCGGGCTTTTTCGTCGCACATGCGGCACTTCACGAGCATGCGGTAAAGCCCGAGGAGAAGCTCCGGCGAATGCCTGGCCGGCGGAGCGGGCTTTTCGGCGGCCTCCGGTTCCATCACGGCCCGATTGCTTTTCGATGCCATCCTGACTCCTATGAGCGGCGACCCCTCGCCGCCCCGAGATAAGGAAAACTATATCACGAATTTTTATCGCTCGGTACCGAGCCAGCGCACATAATTTGACACGGTCTTCCTTCCCGATTTGGCGCGGCTTCCGTCGTTTGTTTTCAATCGATTAGCCCGCTTGCTGTTGGTCGATCGGCATAGAGTCGGGCACGACCACACCGAAGGCCGCCTCCCCGAGCAGCGCTCGACGATGTTCCATCGTCACCACAGCACAACGCCGAGCGCCTTGCCCACAGCACGCCCGTGGACACATCAGCCTGAAGATAGCTTGAGGCGGCCGGACGCCAACGCGTCCACTAGCTCGCGGTCGGCGGGGAGAAAGTCAAGTTCGGCGAGCTGCTCCGGAGCGCGCCACTCCATCGATTCGAAGGCGAGGTTCCTGATTGCGGCGGCGTCTAGGCTCGCCGCAAAGAAGATGAGCTCGAGCGCCTCCCTCATCCCGGGATATTGGTGACGTGTGCGGTAAACTTCGCTTCCGATTCTCGCTTCGACGCCAAGTTCCTCGCGCAGCTCGCGCGCGAGAGCGTCGGGGCGAGTTTCGCCCGCCTTGACTTTGCCGCCCGGGAATTCCCATTGCAGCGCGAAGGCGTCGCCCCGGCGGCGCTGGCAGACCAGCAGCTTGCCGTGGGATTCGATCAGAGCTGCGACAACCGTGAGCATCAGTGCGAGTGCAGCACGCCGAAGAGTTCGCGGGCGCCTTGCATCAGCGGCGGGCCGGGCGTGTTCAAGAGTTCGTCGCGAATGACGAACACGCGGCGAGTCTTCACGGCGGGCACGTTGCGCCACGCAGGGTTGTCGAGCGCCGAAGACGCTTTGGCGCGGTCGCCCGTGGCCGTCCAAGCCAGCACGATGACGTCCGGCTTCGCGCGAGCAATTTCTTGAACCGTGACGCGCCTGCCGGGCTCAACCGCCATCTCGCCGCCTGCCATTTCCACCAGCTGCGCGACCCAGGGCGGGGAACTGATGCGCGGATTCGGCCAGGCCTCGCAATAGACGCGCGGCTTGGTGTGAAATCCGCGCGCGCGCTTGGCCACGCCGGTGAAAGCGCGCTTCATGCCTGCGATCAGCCTCTCGGCCGCCGCAGCCCGATTGACGAGATGCCCAAGCATCCGGATGTCAGAGTCGATATCGGCAAGCGATCGCGGGTTGATGGCAAGAAAGGCGACCGCGCGCCTCAGAATCTCCTCGACGGTATGGGGTGCGAAGGGAACGGAGCCGACCAGCAATGTCGGACGGAGGCGCATCACTTGCGCGATGTCGAGCTTCCAGCAGTCGCCGACCTGCGGCCTGCGCCCGATGTTCGCCACGTCCTTGCACCATTTGCTGACGCCGACCAGTTCGCGCTTGGCGCCTAGCGCGAGCAGGATGGAAGTGACGTTGGGCGCGAGCGAGACAATGCGCTGGCGCGGCGCGGCCGCAGGTGAAAAGCGGGGCATGCGAACGCCATTATTTCAGATTTGGAATATCAAAGTTGAGGTAAAAGGCGCCACGAACCCGCGAAAGTTGGGTGTACGCGACGAAGACAGAAACACGTCAGCGGCGCTCCGGCGCGTCAGCTTGCTCGCACAGAGCGCAGCAACGTTTCGGCGCCGCTCAAGGCAGGGCCCCACCACGACGGTCAGTGCGTTTACTGATCCTTCTCAACCTTCGCCAGCGCCGGCTTCGGGACCTGCCAGATGATTCCGGAATCGTCGGCGTTGTGCGGGAAGTATTGGGCCGACTTCTTTCCGGAGGGCAGGAGCACGATATCGGCGCGGCGATTGTAGGCGAACCAATCGCCCTCGACGTTGCCCACGCGAGCCTTGGGCGGGTGGTTCGGATTGGAGGCCTCCAGCGACTTGACGACCTTCTTGTCGATGGGGCGCTGCTTGCCGTAAGCCGCAGTTTGCACCTTGTCCGACGGAACGCCCTGAGCGACGAGATACTGCTTGATGCGCTCGACGCGGCGCTCGCTGAGATCCTGATTGTACGGTTTGGAGCCGCGAATATCGGCGAAGGCCTCGACGGAGAGCTTCGCATCCGGATCGTATTCCAGATACTTCTTGAAACCGCCAGCAAGCGTGGCAAGAGTCAATTGCTGGCTGCGAACTAAGCCCACCTGGGGATGTTTCTTGTCGGGATAGTCCGTTGGGTAGAAAACGCTCTGCAGCACCACCGCCGGAATCGGTTCGACCGAACCGGTGACATGGAAACTGGCCGACGCCGTGCCCGAGCCGCCGCAGACGTTCGTGGCGTTTAGGGTGAAGGTCTTCTGCTCGTCCACATTGCGCGGCGCACTCCCTTCGGGAACAGTGCTCGTGTTGGCCGGGTCGGCTTTCACGGTCTCGCTTCCGTTGGTATTCGCGGGGTTGCCGTTAAGGGTGGCGGCGCTGGAATTCGACGATGTCCAAGTCAGCGTGCCGGAATCATCGGTTAGGACTTTGTCGCCGATCTTGCGGTAATGCAGCTCGGAAGGGCTTCCATTGAGCGTTGCCTGGACCGCAGTGTTTACGTTGAGGGACGCCGTGCTGGTTACTTTGCCGCCCGGACCTGCCGCCGTAAGCGTGTAGTTGGTGGTGGCGTGTGGCGAAACGCTCGTGTTGCCGCTGGCCGCTTCGTTGCCCACTCCATTGTCTATGCTCGTGTCCACGGCGTCGGCAGTTTGCCAGGCGAGACTGCTGTTTTCACCGCAATTGATGTTCGAGGGGGTCGCCGTGAAGCTGCTGATCTTCACCGGGGCGACCACGATGGTTGTGCTGGCGAGGCCGGCCTTGAAGCGGGGCAGAGGACCTTGCTTGGCGAGCTTCTCGCCGCGAGACCACGGACGGGTCGTGGTCTTCCCATTCTCAGTGGCGTGGATGATCACCTTTTCGTTCTGCTTCACCTCGACGGCGCCGGAATAGAGCTCCTTGTCCTCGCGCATGATGGTCACCTGATGAGTGCCTGGCGGGACAATTAGTTCCTGGTGCCACCACCAGTCGTGGTTGGTCTCATCCACGTGGCCGATAAAATAGCCGACGGTCTTGCCGTTCAAAAGAATGGCCGCTTTTCCCTGCGGCTTGTACTCGACCATGATGCGGCCGTAGGGCCCGGCCACTCTGTCGCCGTAGGCTTCCAGCGTGACATTGAGGTCCGTGGTTTTCCCGGATTCAACGTTCACGTCCTCGGTATGAATCTTGTACCCGTAGTTCACTACAGCCACGGTGTGCTTGCCCGCGCTCAGCGAGAGCGTCTGATTCCCCGGACGGATGGCCTTTCCGTCAACGAACAGATATCCCTGAGAGGGCGTGACCTTGAGCTTCAGCTTCCCCTCTTGGGCGAAGCCGGCGCTCGCGGAGAGCGTGCAAGCTACCGCGAGGGCGAGAACGTAGCCGAGTCGTCGCATTTAGATTTCTCCTAAATTTCTAGGCGAGATGTTTATTGGAATCGCTTTCCTCCGCCCTGTGAGGAAAGCGAGGGCTGGAACGTCAGAAAACCGCCTATTAACGTATCTTCGGGAGCGAGGCGATGTCAATACCATTGAAAGAAAAAGCGAAGAGCGCCGGAATCGTGGAGTGACGATGCCGGGAATTACCAGACGCTTGTTATGGGATTTGCGGCCCTTTTGCCGACTTGGACGGCAGACGCTATACTGGCCTGGTGCACGGCGAAAAAGTCCTGGAGCACTTCCGCCACCCGCACAATAGCGGTGAACTCGCCGATGCCACTGCCACGGTAAGCGTGACAAATCCCGTTTGTGGCGACATTCTGCGCCTAGCGGTGCGTGTGCAGGATGGACGCATCGCCGCAGTGCGATTCAAGACGCAGGGATGCGTGGCGTCAATTGCCGCAAGCTCCGCCCTGACGGACCTGCTGATCGCAAAGACGGCGGCCGAAGCGCGGGCTATCACTTCGGAGCGCGTTGGAGAGGCACTCGGAGGCTTGCCGCCGGCCACATTTCACGCCGCGCAGCTCGCTGCCGACGCGGTCCAAGCCCTCCTGCAAAAGCTCGCTTGAGATAAGCCGGCAGGTCTGCGCATGCTCGGTCGCGCCGTTGACGCAGGCTTCGTCTGCGTTCCGTACTCCGAACGCCATCCGCTGCTGCGCAATCTGCGCGGCGAGCCCGGCTTGACAGAGACCCTCCAAAGGGCGTGAGAACACCAGCGCCGATTTCAGCAAGCAAGATTTCTCGATCCGACCGGCTCATAGTTCGATGTCCGCGGCCGGGTCACGGCTCTCGAGCGCCCGCCTGAGAGTCTCGGGATCGTTCAGATTCAAGACCACCCCTTCTTCCTCGGTGGGGACCTCCTCGACGGCGTCTGCATGGGCCCAAACGACTTGTCGCGCGCCGAGTTCCGGCGACGCGGCTAGCAATTTGGCATATAGCGACGCGCGAAAGATTACGGGGTGCCCCCGGCGGTTCTTGTACGTCGGGAGCACGATCAGCTTGTGCTTGGAATCGAGCGCTTCGATGAGTTTGCCGATGAGAGTCGAGGAGACCAGAGGGTGGTCGACGGGACAGAGGATCAACCCTTCCGTAGTCCCAGCGGGAAGACTTCGGATCGCCGCTTGCAGGGAGGAGAGCTGCCCCTTGGGCCAATCGGGATTCACGACGATTTGCGCCGGGTCCAAACGCAGTGCGGCGCGAATCTCTTCCCCGCCCGCTCCGAGAACGACGCGCGTGAGGCCCACGCGAGGATGTTGCGTTATCTCGAGGAGATGCTGCAAGAACGTACGGCCGCGGGAGGGCAACAAGGCCTTGGGGCGGCCCATACGGCTGGATTCGCCGGCAGCGAGAATCACGGCGGCGAGCATCGGAGCGCCGTCAATCGTGCCGCAGGCTGGCGACTTCGGAAAGCTTCAGGGACTTGTGGGGGACGCCCGGCGCGTTGCGCCGGACGGCGATCAATTCCGCGACGATACTGACGGCGATTTCTTCCGGGGTGAGCGCGCCGATTTCGAGCCCCACAGGCGCGCGCACGCGATCGAACTTTTCGGCTGCGACACCCTCGTTTTCCAGCGCGCGGTACACGGAAACGACTTTGCGTTTGCTGCCGATCATGCCGATGTAGCGCGCGTCCGTGCCGACGGCCCAGGCCAGAACGCGCATGTCTTCCTTGTGCCCGCGCGTGACGATCACGAGATAGCTCGCCGCGTTCGGCCTAATCTTCGCGAACGCATCGTCGTAGGAAGTGTGAACCTCGGCGGCCATCGGAAAGCGCTCACTGTTCGCAAAGGCCTCGCGATCGTCCACGATGCCGATTCCGAAGCCGGCCTGGTGCGCCACGCGAGCCACGGCAATGGAGACGTGGCCGCCGCCGAAAAGATAGACCATGGGCGTGGGCAGGATGGGCTCGACGAAGATTTCGAGCGTGCCGCCGCAGATCAGCCCGGAGTCGAGCCCCGCCTCGTTGTTGAGGTTGAAGGTCATCTTGCGCGGCGATTCCTGCTGAATCACGTTCTTGGCTGCCGCCCACACCTCGGCTTCGACGCAGCCGCCGCCAACGGTCCCGGCAAAGGTCCCGTCTTCGCGTACCAACATGCGCGAACTCTCGTAGCTCGGAATCGAGCCGTTGGTGTGCACGATCGTGGCCAGCGCTCCGCGCTGGCCCGCGCGCCGCATGCGCACAATTTCCTCGAACAGGTCCACGGACATGCCCGTGTTTTCAGGGTACGTCTGCCGGTGGCGGGTGTCAATTGAAGCGCGACTCCCCCTTCCAGCCGCGCGGTGCGCTCGCGTTCGGAATGATTGGTGACACTGGTTCGGTCGAATGCTAATTTCAGAGGCCTGGAGACACGCGATGAAAGCGATCGTCTATTCCGAGCACGGCGGCCCCGAGGTCTTGCGCTATACCGACGCACCGAACCCGGAGATCGGAGCGAGCGACGTGCTGGTGCGCGTCCGCGCGTGCGCGCTGAACCATCTCGATCTCTGGCTGCGCAAAGGCATCCCGGGGATGCCGATTCCGCTGCCGCACATTCCCGGCAGCGACATCGCCGGCGAGTTGGCGAAGGTTGGCGAGAAAGTTCCGAACGTGCAAGTGGGGGACAAAGTGCTGCTGCAGCCCGGCATCTCCGACGGCACCTGCGAGCAGTGCCTTGCCGGGCGCGACAATTTCTGCCGCCAGTATTCCCTGTTCGGCGAAAAGCACGACGGCGGCTGCGCCGAGTTCGTGCGCTCACCTGCGGTGAACGTACTGCCGATTCCCGCGAGGCTCTCGTTCGAAGAGGCGGCGGCGATCCCGCTGGTTTTCCTCACCGCGTGGCACATGCTGTTTGGGCGCGCGCATCTGCAACCGGGCGAGACGCTGCTGGTCCTGGGCGCCGGGAGTGGCGTAGGCAGCGCCGCGATCCAGCTGGCGAAGAACGCTGGGGCGCGTGTGATCGCTACGGCAGGCTCCGAAGCGAAGGCGGCCAAGGCAAAGGAGCTGGGCGCCGATGAGGTGATCGATCATTCCCAGCAGAAAATCGCCGCGGAGGTGAAGCGGATCACCGAACGACGGGGCGTGGACGTAGTTTTCGAGCACGTGGGGGTGGCGACGTGGGACGATAGCATCTACAGTCTGGCTCCCGGCGGCCGGCTGGTCACCTGTGGTGCGACCACCGGATACGCCGCGCAAATCGACCTCCGCTACCTTTTTGTGCGACACCTCTCGATTCTGGGGTCCTTCATGGGCAGCAAGGCGGAAATGTTTCCGGTGCTCGACCTTTTCAATCGCGGACTGTTGAAGCCGGTGATCGACACGGTGATGCCGCTGGCGGAATGCGCGGCTGCGCACGAGCGCCTCGAACACCGCCAACAATTCGGCAAGATTGTACTCCGCGTGGCGTAGTCGCGGATCATTTGCAATGAATTTTGCGAAGGCGCAGAATAATCATGGAGGGCGCCGATCAAGCCATGGCTGCCGAGCTTGCTACGGGAGTGACGCTCGAACCGCCGGGCCAGGACGCGAACTTCCTGAAGGACGAGGGTGTTCTCTTCGCCTCGCTCGACAAGGTGGTGAACTGGGCGCGGCGAAGCTCGATCTGGCCGATGTCGTTCGGGCTGGCGTGCTGCGCCATCGAGATGATGTCGATGGCCGCCTCGCGCTACGACCTTGCGCGCTTTGGCGCCGAAGTGTTCCGCGGTTCGCCTCGCCAGTCCGATTTGATGATTGTCGCCGGGCGCGTCTCGCAGAAGATGGCCCCGGTGATCAAGCAGCTTTACGAGCAGATGCCCGAGCCGAAGTGGGTGATTTCGATGGGTGCTTGCGCCACGTCGGGCGGAGTGTTCAATAACTACGCCGTCGTGCAGGGAGTCAATCAGGTGATCCCCGTCGATGTGTACGTGCCGGGGTGCCCGCCTCGCCCGGAAGCGTTGCTTTACGCCATTATGCAACTGCAGAAGAAGATTGATTCCGAGCGCGGCAGCTTCCTCAAATCGCTGAATTTCCGCAACAGCTAGACGCCGAGAATCGAGAGTGGAGAGTCGAGAGCCAACTTAGCGTTGCTTCGAGGGTTTCCGCCGTGGCTCTCACGCTGCGCGCGGGCCGCGGAGAATGCGCGCAGGAAGAAAAATAACGGCCCGAACGAGCTCGAGAGACCCTTCTACGGCGATACCCACCAGCCGGAAGGGAAGCAGCAGCAGCCAGACAATCGGGTAGACAATCAGCGCCGCCAGCGCAACCGGCCAGCAAAGCACCAGCAGGATGCACCAGAGCAGAAATTTCAGCATGGCCCCTCCTCAGGCTTTCAACAGAATTAATACGCGCCCAACAGCAGATACGTTCCAGCACACCAGCGAACTAAGGTATCACCTGGGCCGTGACACCGCCTTCGAGTTCCAGCTGGCTGCCGGGAGCGTTGTGTTCGCGCCGAACGTACCCCATGCCAATCGCCGTACCGGCAGCGGGGGAAAAAGCGGCGCTGGTGACATGCCCGACGTGCATGCCGTCCGCCTGGAGCGCTGCGTTCGCCTCCGGCAGCGTTTCGGTCGAAAACTGTAGCCGGACACGGCGGCGGTTCACGTGTCCGCGCGAGCGCACGCGTTCGACGATCTCCTGGCCCGTATAGCAGCCCTTCGTGAAGCTGATGTGAGTATCCTCGAGCGCCGCCTCGTGTGGGATGACTGTGTCGTTGAAATCGGCCGGGAACCATGGGATGCCGGCTTCGAGCCGCAACGAATTGAGCGCTTCGATACCGATGGGCTCGCCACCGTGGGCGTGAATCGCGGCAAGGAGCTTGCGCCACAGGGAAGCGAGCCGGTCGCGGCGCACCAGCAGTGTGGCTCCTGGCTCCCCGAAATACGAACGGCGCAGCAACTGGCAGGGGATGCGCTCAATGGTGACGTCGCGGATGGCCATTCCGGGCAAGTCCACGATAGCGATGCCGCACGCCTGCTGGATGATGGCGGGCGCACGAGGCCCCTCAATGGAGAGGCTGCCGACCTGATCCGTAAGGTCTTCGAGTTCCACGTCGTCCATGATGATGTACTTATCGAGCGTTGCGCGAGTGCGCTCGCGCACGGAGACGTGGGACAGAGTCAGGGACTTGGCCGCGTGCGAATAGACCTCGAGCTCGGCCAGGATGTGGCCTTGACTGTTCAGTAGCAAAGCCAGCGCGCCGCGCCCCTCGGTCAAGGCCTGAATGTTGTTGGTCAGTACGGCGTTGAGATAGCGCGCCCGGTCGGGTCCGGCGAAGAAGAGCGCGGCGTGCCAATTGGTATCGAAGAGGGCGGCGTGCCGCCGGGCTGCGGGGTATTCCACGTCAAAGCCGGAAAAGCAGAGCGGCAGTGTGCAGCCGGAATAGTGCGCGAGGGTGGCTCCCGCCGCGCGATGCTCGCTGATGAGCGGAGTGTCCATGGACGAGCGCGTCGTTTCATCTTAGCAGAAAGACCTTTGCGGCAAAGGTGCGCAGCACGCGCGCGCAATGGCGAACCGGCTGCTGTTATACTTCCTTGCGATGCGGCAAGAACTGATTCACGAGATCATTTCGGTCGGGATGCTGCAGTGCAATTGCTCGATTCTGGGTGATCCCGTCACGCGCGAAGCCATCGTGGTGGACCCGGGTGACGAGGCTGAACGCATCGAGGAGGTCCTTCGCCGCCATGCCCTCAAGGTGCGCGCGATTGTGTGCACCCATACGCATATCGACCACGTCGGCGGGATCGCCGCGCTCCATGGCTCGACCGGCGCGCCTGTCCTGATTCACGGGGGCGATCTCGAGCTTTACCGCCATCTCGATCAGCAGGCCCAGTGGCTCGGCGTCCCCACTCCGGCCGTCACACGCATCGAAGATTTCGTGAAAGAGGGCGACACGCTCCGTTGGGGCGGCTACGCAGCGCACATCTTGCACACTCCGGGCCACACGCCCGGCAGCATCAGTCTTATCGTCGCGAGGAATGCCGCGTCTTCGAGCGATGCGCCGGCTCAACCCGCGCATCGCCGCGAGCTCCTGCGGTTTGACGCAGCGCGGTTGCTTGCCGGCGATACGCTCTTCCAGGGCAGCATCGGACGGACGGACCTTTGGGGCGGATCGTATACGCAGATTCTCAAGTCCATTCACGAGAAGCTGCTCACGCTTCCCGATGAAGTGATCGTCTATCCCGGCCACGGCGGGACGACGACGATCGGCTCGGAAAGAGAGAGCAATCCATTTCTCAAATAGCGTCACACGGCTCCCGGGCCAGTGCCTCTTGCCTGGCACAACGGTTCGTGGAATGCTTCCGGCTTGGCGGAGGGAGGTTAGGTGCCGGTTTGCGATGGCTGCGGAACTCGCGCCGACGACGCGCATATTGAGCGGCGTGCCCAGCGCCTCGAGTTCGCCAAGCGGTTTCGTCCCGTTCAGATTCGCGTGGTGTTTCTGGACGGCGCACCCCCGGCCCGGCTGGAGGATTACTTCTACTGCGCGACGCAAGATCGATCGGTCCGCTCGCTAGCCTCGCGGATGTACTTCGACGAACTGGCTAAGTGCGTCGCTCCGGCCACAGCCGGCACGATGCAGGAAGTGGCGACGCTCACCCAGTTTCAGCAGCGCGGCTTTTTCTTGAGCTACGCGGTGGAATGCGCCTTCGAGGATCAAGCGGACCCGCAGAACTCGCTGCGCCGCCTGGCGCCCACCGTGCTGAAGCGCGTGCAGGATCTCTACAAGCCCTCCTATATCGTGCCCCTGTCGGCGGCGACCTCGGAACTGATTCGGTTGTTCGGCCTGATCGGATGGGGAGAGCGCCTGGTCCTGAACAACGGCGGCCCCTTTGTGGATCCCTATCTCGGCAATCCGCGGCGGCAGGCGGAAATGGGAACCGGGTTTGGCGAGAAGATCAAGAAAGCGCTTGCGCCGCTGCTGTGAAGTGCCGCGCCCCGGAACTCATCCACGCCGTCCTTCCGCGACTCTTCTGCGTAACCTTTTCGTCGTCTCGGCGGTTATGTTAGTGAGAAACAAAGCGCGGAGATTCGATTGAAGGCGCTCAGGAACGACGCCGACGAGCGGCTGCTGGTCGAGGCGGCAAAGAAGGACCCTGGCCGCTTTGGCGAGCTCTACGAGATCCATTTCGAGCGTGTGTACGCTTACGTCGCGCGGCGCACCGGCACGCGGGAGGCGGCGGAGGACGTTACGTCCGAAGTGTTTCACCAGGCGCTCGCCAACCTCGGCAAGTACGAATGGCGCGGTGTCTCGTTTGCCGCATGGCTCTATCGCATCGCCGCGAACGCTCTCGCGGATCGGTGGCAGCGGATTTCCCGCGAGCAGCGAAATCCGACCGGCGATATGCCCGGCCACATGGATATCAGCATGAAGGAAGTCGAAGAGCGCGCCATGCTGTTTCGTCTGGTGGAGACGCTGCCCGCCGATCAGCGGCGCGTAGTCGAGCTGCGGTTCGCCGAGGAGAAGAGCATCCGCGAAATCGCCGCGGCCATGAAGCGCAGCGAGGGGGCCGTGAAACAGTTGCAGTTCCGCGCGCTCGAGAACTTGCGGGCGCAGGCAGCCAAGCTACGCGGGAAGATGAGTGAAGCACATGGCTAGGGTGAGCCCGAGCGAACAACTTAACCGCGCGGTGGAGTCGCTTCTCGCGGGCCGGCATCCATCGCTGACTTTTGCGGGCGCGCAACTTGAGGCACTCGTGCGCACGGCCGCAGCGTTGCGCTTGCTGCCGAAAGAAGGTTTCAAGGCAAGATTGAGAACGGAAATCGAAAGGAGAGCAACGATGGCGACCCCGGCTGGTCCCGCGCCAAGGCAAGTGAGTTTTATTCGTGAAGGGTTTCATACCGTCACGCCCTACTTGATTGTCAAACGCGCCTCGCAGTTCATTGAGTTTACCCATCGCGTGTTTGGCGCCAAGGAGCGCTTCCGCGTGCAGCGTCCGGGCACGGAACTGATCAGCCACGCCGAGATCCAGATCGGCGATTCCGTTGTCGAGCTTGCGGATGCCACCGAGCAGTTCGCGCCGCGGTCCGGCGCGCTTCATGTCTTCGTTCCACATGTGGATGCGGTTTATCAGCGCGCTGTGAAAGCAGGGGCCGCGTCGCTCTATGCTCCCGTGGATCAGCCTTACGGCAGCCGCGACTCAGCCGTGCGCGATGTCTTCGGGCATAACTGGTACATCGCCACCTACATCGCTTCCGGCCCGGGAAAGTACGTGCCGGAAGGCCTCCGCACAATCACTCCCTATCTGCACCCGAGGAGTGCGGCGCAGTTCATTGACTTCGTGAAGCGCGCCCTTGGTGGCGAGGAAGTGATGCGCCACGAGGCGCCAGAGGGCAGCATCAGGCATGCCGAGGTGCGCATCGGCGATTCGGTGATCGAGGTAAGCGAAGCGCGTGCAGAGTGGCCGCCGATGCCCATGACGCTCCATCTCTACGTACCGGACGTCGATGCGTTGTACGAGCGCGCGATGACAGCGGGCGGCGTCTCCATCCAGGCGCCTGCGGACCAGCCCTACGGCGATCGCAGCGGCGGTGTGCGCGATCCATTTGGCAACCAATGGTTCATCGCCACGCACATTCGCGACGTACAGCCGTAGAATCGCACCAGAGGTGAGTCGGTTGGCGGCGCCAACCAAATTGATCGAAAGCATATCCGACACGGCGCGCTGGGCGGCTGTCTATCGCGCCCGCGAAACCGAGCGCTCCGACGCGCTTTTCCGCGACCCTTTCGCCCGGCGCTTGGCCGGGCAGCGGGGCGAAGAGATCGCTCGGGCGATTCCGTTCAGCGAGCGCGCTACGTGGGCCTGGGTCGCGCGCACCTACCTCTTCAACCAGTTCATCGCCGAGCAGCTCGACCAAGGCGTGGATTTGGTGGTGAATCTCGCGGCGGGGCTTGACGCGCGCCCCTACTACATGAACTTGCCAGCAGCCCTTCCTTGGATCGAGGTGGATCTTCCGGGCATACTCGACTACAAGGAAGCGGTGCTTGGCGCCGAAAAACCCCGTTGCCACTTGGAGCGCGTGCGGCTGGATCTTTCGGACGCTGCTGCTCGCCGCGCGCTGTTTGAGCGGCTCGGAGCGCAATCGAAAAGGGCGCTCATCCTCAGCGAGGGCCTGCTGATTTATCTTGCACGCGAGGAAGTCGGGGAGCTGGCCCGCGACCTGGCCGTGCCCGCGAGTTTCCAGCGATGGGTTCTCGATCTTGCGTCGCCCGGTCTGGTGAAGATGCTGCAGAAGAACATGGGAGCGCAACTGAGCCAGGGCGGCGCCACGATCGAGTTTGGCCCGCCCGAAGGGCCGACATTCTTCTCGCCGTTCGGCTGGAAACCGATTGATGTTCGCTCGCCTTTGAAGACCGCTGCACGCTTCAAGCGACTGTCGCTGAGCATGCGACTCATCGCGATGCTTCCAGTATCGAACGGCGCGCAAGGAAGACGACCATGGTCGGGGGTTTGTCTGCTTGACAGGCAGTGAGTGCGCAATAGGGATTCGGTTGACCTCGTGAACCGCGGAACTCTTCTCTTTCGTGGGTTTACGACGGTATCTCTGCATTGGTCGTAAAAGCGGGATTGCGCGTGCCCAAGAAGGAGACCGGCCATGAGGACAAGGGGTGGTACTTACTGCTGTGCAGTCGCGCCTCTGTGATCGTCCTTCAGTCCCTCGATTACGCTCTGGATCAGCTCTTTGGCCTTGGCGATTTCCTTGTTCACGATGCGGATATCCATAGCAGGAGTTTTCGGGTCGCCGGCGCGGTGGCAATAGACGGCATGTTGGCCGACCAGCACCAGCGCGTTCGTTAGCAGGTCAAGGGTTACCGCCAACCGGCCGCGGTGGGTTCCCATCATGGTCTCGTAATGCTCCAGCTCGTCGCCGTGCTCCTCGAACACGCCCATGGGGGCCTCTCTTCGCCTCGGAATCTGCTTGTGCAAGGTATGCTCTTGCAGGGCGAATCGCAACCGGAACCGAGCGCGAGGGACGGAGGAGGCGCCTCTGGCCTGGTTCTAGAACTATCTGTTGCAGCCTATGGAACAGGCTCCCAGCACTTCGCTTTACTCACCGCCCTTCGCCACAAGATAATCTCGGCGGTCACGCTTGGGCCTCAACCGATCCAGTAAGCGCAATGATCGAACTTCGGACTTATAATGCGGGGCAGAGGAACAAGTGGTACCTGCCCAGGTAGCGTACAAGAATCCACGTCCGGCCCGAAGCGTGACAACCCAGTTCCGAGTTGCGTGAGACGGTCTCCGTAGCCCGCGAAATCTGGGGAGTGAGGCAACAATGAGACGCTCCGATTTGGTGCGGCACAATTCGAAGGGGAAATCCGTGCGTACGTCACAGATTGTTTTTGGCGAGCGGCAGCATCTTCTGAGGGTTCTGGATTCGGTCGAACGAAGCGCATTGCCCGTTCCGCGGCTGGATCAAGAACGGCGCGTGATCGAGCAGCTAATCCATGCCAGGACGCAGGAGCTCAATCGCATCAACTCCGGATGGGATGAAAAGGTCGGAACCGTCCTGAGCGCTGAGGTTCGGCCCGATACGCTCGACCAGCTTTCCCGCCAGGCGCCCAGCGAGGACTACTATCTTCTGCGGTTGATCAGCGAGCACCCCAAAGTTACGGCGAAGACGCTTGGCCGCCTTTCGCACCATCCCTATTCGGCGATTCGCGAAAACATCGCGCGGCATCCCAACAGCGATGCGGGAACCCTGACGCGGCTCTCGCGCGATCGCACGCAGCCACTCTGGTACTTGGTCGCGTTCAACCCGAATGCTCCCGCCGGTCTACGCAAAAAGCTACAGGAGCGCATGCGCCGCCTCGGAGAGAAGTCCGCGACGCAATAGGCCGGGGGGGTTGACTGGCTACGCGATCCGCCTCTCCGTGGGCGGGCCCAGTTCCCGCCTTACGACCGCTTCCACGCCCCGTTCGAAAGGCGTAGGGGGGCGATTTCATACTTGGGAAGGCGACACGCGCTTGCCGCGCGTGATCTTTCGCGTTGCGGGCCCTCAAGCGGCCACTGTTATAGAATCGCCGGCATGCCCGTACCAGCGCTGCTGAATATCGCCGAGGAATTCGTTTCCCGCCCTGCGCAAGAGCATCCCGAACGGCTGGCAATCCTGGGTGCGGAGCGTCAAGTCACTTATGCCGAGCTTGAAGGCGAGGTCAGCCGCGTGGCTCAGGCGCTGCAGGACTCGGGATGCGGGCCCGGCGATCGCGTCCTGATTGCCCTTCCTGATTCGCTGGAATTCATCGCCTCATTCTTTGGGGCTGCAAAGATGGGCGCCATTGGTGTGCCGGTGAATTCGATGGCGCGGGCGGCCGATTACCGCCATTTCCTCTCAAATTCCGGCGCAGCTATTGCGATTGTGCACTGGTCGATCTTGTCTGAGGTGCTTACGGGAATGGCAGGTTCGCCGCTGCGGCGTCTTGTGATCGTCGGCGGGACCAGGCGTGCCGCCGACTATCTGGCCCGTGCCGCAACGCATTGGACCGATTGGCTTCCCGGGCGCGGATGCCATGCTCCCACGCACCCGACTAGAGCCGCTGACCCTGCGTTCTTTCTTTACACCTCGGGAAGCGGTGGACCTCCCAAGGCCGCGGTGCATTGCCATCAGGACATGCTGGCCACGGCCAGAGGTTTTGCCCACGGCGTCCTTGGTCTGCGCCCGGAGGACCGCACCTTCTCGGTATCGAAGCTGTTCTTCGCCTACGGCCTAGGCAACGGGATGTATTTCCCGTTGTCGGTCGGGGCAAGCACGATTCTGAATCCGGAAAGACCGCGGGCCGACGAAGTGATCAAGATTGTCGAGCGCTATCGCCCGACGATCTTCTTCTCGGTCCCCACGTTCTATGCATCCCTGCTTGGGGAAGAAGAGCAGGGAAGGCGATTCGATTTTTCCTCGATTCGGCTGGCGGTTTCTGCGGGAGAATCTCTTCCGGCCGAAGTGTTTGCGCGCTTCCGCGAGCGCTTCGGCATCGAGATTCTCGACGGCATCGGCTCGACCGAGATGCTGCACATGTTTTTCTCTGCGCGGCCGGGGGATTGCCGTCCCGGGAGCTGCGGCCGCGAGGTACCCGGCTGCGAGGCGCGGATTCTGGATGACGAAGGCCGGGCCGTACCGGACGGCGAAATCGGGAATCTCTGGGTCAAGGGCGGAGGCGCATTCGCTGAGTATTGGAACCTGCCGGAGCTTACCGCGCGCACGAAGCGAGACGGCTGGGTGCTGACCGGTGACAAGTTCACGCGCGGCGCCGACGGTTACTACAACTACTGCGGGCGGGCCGACGACATGATGAAAGTCTCCGGCATGTGGGTCTCGCCGAGCGAGGTGGAGAACGCCCTGCTGGGTCACCCGGCGGTGGCGGAGGCCGCGATTGTGGCGCACTCTGATGCGCTTGGGCTCACGCGCCCGGTGGCTTTCGTGGTCCTGCGTCCTTCGATTGTACAACCCGCCGGAGGTCTCGACAGCGAGATTCACGCCTGGGTGCGCACGCGCCTGGTCGGGTACAAGTGCCCGCAGGAGATCCGCTTCGTCTCCGAACTGCCGAAGACCGCGACCGGCAAGATCCAGCGTTTCCTGTTGCGTCAGCAGGCCTGAGGGCACTGGACGCGTACCGCAGGGTCCCTTAAGCTCAAGACAAATTGGCTCTTTACAGCTATAATTCCTCTTGTAGATTGGCCTATAGGACAGAGCCAATGTTGCCCCTTCATTTGCAGCCCGAAAGCCACATTCCCTTGTACGTGCAGTTGCGCGACCAGCTGCGCGCCCTGGTGCATTCCGGCGAGCTCCGCACAGGCGACCGCATACCCGCCAGCCGCGAGCTGGCCGCGCAGCTGGGAGTCCACCGCACCACCGTGGCCAACGCCTACGCCGAACTCGAGTCCGAAGGCTTAATCCAGGGGCACGTGGGCCGCGGCACGTTCATTTGCGGCGCGCCTCCGAAACAGTTCACGCCCGCCCCGCGCACCAACGGCAATGGCAACGGGGGGATGCGCTGGGAGGCGCTGTTTGCCGACGAACGCGGGGAAGAAGGGCTCAGCCGCCTGATGCCCAACGTGCCGCAGGGCGCCATTGCCTTTGTAAACGCGCGTCCTTTGGACGATTTCTTCCCGGTCGAGGAGTTCCGCCGCTGCTGCAACTCCGTTCTGCGCAGCGACGCGCGGCGAATCCTGCAGTTCGGCTCGAGTGACGGCTACGAGCCTTTGAAGCGTGCGCTGATCGAAATGTTTCGCGGCGAGGGGCTGGCGGTGAAGCCGGAGCAGTTGCTCATTACCGCCGGCTGCCAGCAGGCGCTGGATCTGCTGTGCAAGGCCTTTCTTCGCCCCGGCGACTCCGTGGCGCTTGAGAACCCCGCATATCCCGGCGCCATTGCCATCCTGGCCGGCGCGCGCGTGCGGGCGCTGCCCGTGTCCGTGGAGGTGGATTCGCGCCGCACCGGATCCGTGGGGCTGGATCTCGATGCTCTCGAATCTGTTCTCCTGCAGAACCGCGTGAAACTGATCCTGGTGACGCCCGACTTCCAGAATCCCACGGGTACCACCATGCCTTTGGCGGAGCGGCGCCGCCTGCTGGAAATCGCCGCGCACTACCATGTCCCGATTATCGAGGACTCCATCTACGCGAGGCTTCGGCTGCGCAGTGGTCCCGTGGGGTCACTGAAATCGCTGGATCGCTCCGGAAACGTGATTCAGGTTGACAGCTTTTCGAAGATTGCGTTTCCGGGCCTGCGCGTGGGCTGGTGCATCGCGGCGGAAGGAGTCGTCGAAAGGCTGCGTCTGGTCAAGCAATCCACTGATCTGCACACCGATCAGCTGGCGCAAGCGGCGCTTGCCGAGTTTGTCAGGCGCGGCCATCTGGCCAGGTACCTGGCGCGAATGCGCAAGGTCTATCTCGGCCGCCTGGAGGCCATGGAGCACGCTCTGGCAAGGCACATGCCGGATGAGACCATCTGGACGCGCCCCGAAGGCGGCATGATCGTGTGGGTCACGCTGCCAGCGGGATTCGACGCCGGAGAGCTCCTGATTCACATTCGGGAGCGGGGCGTGCTCTTCGTCCCGGGCCGCTACTTCTACGTGCAGAACCCGCAGCCTAACACGCTGCGTCTGGCCTTCGCCAGCATGGACGAAAAGCGTATCGCCCGCGGGATCGAGATGCTCGCTGACACTTTGAAAACGGAATTGCGCAAACGCCAGCGCGGCGCTCGCCACGAGGTTCACTCGCGCATGGCGCTGGTCTGAAGTCGTCGATGCTTCTCGAACCCAAAATGACGAATTCCTGCTTTGGCTGCGGCGGCGCAAACGCGCGCGGAATGAAGCTTACCTTCGAGCAGGATGACGTGGCTCGCTGCATTCGCGGCGCATTTCGACTCGGGGCCGAATATCAGGGCGGCGGAGGGTTCATTCATGGCGGCATCATCGCCGTGGTGCTGGATGAGGCTATGGGCAAGGTGAATCGCTTCCGACAGGTTCGCGCGGTCACGGCGGAGCTCACTGTCGAATACTTGAAGCCGGTCGGCGTGGATCAGGATTTGGTGATCGAGGCGCGGGAAGTAGCCAAGAACGGACGCAGTTTGTTTCACACCGGAGAGATTCGCAATCGCGCGGGCGTACTGCTGGCTCGTGGACGCGGGCGGTTCGTGGACATTGACGGCCGGAGGCCTGCCGAGGTCGTACCGGGCCAAGGCTTGGAACCGAGTTCTGAGACGGCCTGAAGGGGAAGAGAAAATGGACCTGATGAACAACAATCTATGGCGCGTGAAGGTGGGTCTTGCGGAGATGCTCAAAGGCGGCGTGATCATGGACGTCACCACCGCCGAGCAGGCCAAGGTCGCTGAGGACGCGGGCGCTTGCGCGGTCATGGCCCTGGAGCGCGTCCCGGCGGACATCCGCAAGGAAGGCGGGGTGGCGCGCATGGCCGCGCCGCGCGTGATTCGTGAAATCATGAGCGTGGTGTCGATCCCGGTGATGGCCAAAGTGCGCATCGGCCATTTCGCCGAGGCGCAGGTGCTCGAGGCGCTCGAAGTCGATTACATCGACGAGAGCGAGGTTCTCACTCCTGCAGATGAAGAGCATCACGTCTGGAAGCACGGATTCAAGGTGCCCTTCGTGTGCGGCGCCCGCAATCTGGGCGAAGCCCTGCGCCGCATCGCCGAAGGCGCGGCGATGATTCGCACCAAAGGCGAAGCCGGCTCCGGTAATATCGTCGAGGCGGTGCGCCATCTGCGCGCGATCGTTAGTGCGATGAAGCGCCTTACCACCCTGGGCGAAGAAGAGCTGGTGCACGAAGCAAAGGAATTAGGCGCTCCCTTCGAATTGGTCAGTTGGGTGGCGCAACACGGCAAGTTGCCGGTACCGAATTTCTCGGCGGGCGGCATCGCCACACCTGCTGACGCTTCACTGGTCATGCAGCTCGGTGCCGAGGCGTGTTTCGTCGGCTCGGGAATCTTCAAGTCCAGCGATCCGGCGCAGCGCGCCCGCGCCATCGTCAAGGCTACGACGCACTACAAGGACGCGAAAATTGTGCTTGAAGCTTCGGGCGAACTGGGCGACGCCATGAAGGGCCTCGACGTTCGCCAACTTGAGGAGAAAGACCTGCTGCAGACTCGCGGCTGGTAGGGCGATCTGTCATCCTGAAGGCATCCGTTGAAGACGCCTGAAGGATCTCAGCTCTTGCCTTGGCAATCCGCCAGTAACGCGGCAGGCCTGGAGGCCTTTTTTTGAAATGATAGGAATCGTTGCCATCCAAGGAGATTACCAAGCGCACGGCAGGGCGCTCGAGCGCCTCGGCGTGGAGCACACTTTCGTGCGTCTGCCGGAAGATCTCGCTCACGTTTCCGGCGTGATTCTTCCCGGCGGCGAAAGCACAACGCACTTGAAGGTCATGCAGGAAGAGGGCTTGTTCGACGCGCTGAAGCAGTTCGCGGCGAACGGTGGAGCGTTTTTCGGCACTTGCGCCGGCGCGATTCTCCTCGCGCGCGAGGTTCACGGCCCCGCGCAAGCTTCGCTCGGCTTGCTCGACATTTCCGTTTTGCGCAATGGCTACGGCCGGCAGCTTGCCAGCGACGTACATTTCTCGGCCTCCAAGCTGCGCTCCGAGCCCCTCGAAATGGTCTTCATCCGCGCGCCCATCATCGAGTCGGTCGGGAACGGCGTCGAAGTCCTTGCGCAGGACGCTGGCCATCCCGTGCTCGTGCGCCAGGAACGCGTCCTTGCCTCCACGTTTCATCCCGAGCTTACCGACGACACCACTGTCCACAGAACCTTCCTGAAACTGGCGCGCAACGGTTCCTGATCCCCATGGACCGGCGGGTCAAGGTTCTTTTCGTCTGCATCGGAAATTCCTGCCGCAGTCCGATGGCGGAAGCCCTGGCGCGTCATGGCGCGGCGGACGTCATCGAGGCGGCCAGCGCGGGAATCGTTCCGCTCGGCGTAATTCAGCCTTCCACTCTCCAGGTTCTGCGCGAGCGCGGGGTCCCTTGCGAGACGCAGTCCTCCAAGGGCCCCGACGAGATCCATCGCTTTCAGCCGGACCTTATCGTCAACCTTTCGGGCTATCCGGGCCTAAGCACCTTCGGCCACTACGAGGTCGAGGACTGGCGCGTCGAAGATCCCTACGGCGACGATTTGGAAACTTACCGCCGCATCTGCGATGATATCGCGGCGCGTGTGGCGGATCTTGCCGTACGGCTTCGTGCACACAGCTCCAGGTCGCCGGCAGCGGTGGAGCGCGACTCGCCCGCGCGAACCTAGCGAGGAATCGTGCGCCGCGAAAACCCCAGCGTCTCGCAGGAAGACTACCTGAAAGCTATCTGGGAAATCGTTCAGGAAGAGCAGGCGCCCATTAGCGCCAGGCTGGCCGAGGACCTTGGCGTCACTCCTCCGGCGGTGACGGCGGCGCTGAAGCGCATGACGCGCGGCGGCTATCTTCGCGTTCTTCGCGGAGGACGCATCCAGCTTTCCGCCAAGGGAAAGGGCATCGCACATCACCTGGTGCTGCGGCACCGTCTCGCCGAAAAGCTGCTCACCGAAGTGATTGGAGTGGAATGGACGCGCGCGCACGAGGAAGCGGAAGGCCTGGAGCACGGTATCTCGCCTGAAGTCGTGCGCTTGCTATTGAAGCGCTTCGGCCGCCACAGCCGCTGCCCGCACGGAGTGCCGCTGTTCGGCGGACTCCGCCGATTGCGGCGCCGTCACGGCGCAGTTCGTCTTTCCGCTTGCGATGTCGGGCGCTCCTACGAAGTCTTGCGCGTGTACGAAAAAGACCCCGCGTTTCTCGACTTTATCGCGAACCTGTCCATGCGACCGGGCGCCCGCCTGCGCGTCCTCCAGCGTGAATACGACGAAACGATGACTCTTCGAGTTGCTGGGCGCTCCGGCAGGGTTCATTTGGGAAAGCCTGCTACGGAGAGAATCTGGGTCCGAGCGATATCGCCGTGAAACGGAATTTCGGCCGTTATGGCTCCGAGAGCAGCCGAATGCGCCCGACTCCGCCCTGGATCTCCACTCTCATCGTTACCGGAGATTTGCCAAGCGCGTCGTTGACATAGTCGTCGCCGCGCTCCTTTAGTCCGCCGGCGCTTACCGAGCCGATTCCGCCGTGCGCATGGACCTCGACTCCGACATTCTCGGGCAGCCGGATCGTTGCGCCGCCGACGCCGCCTTCGATGTTGACTTCGAGATTTCGCTTCCAGTCGCCGGTCAAGTCCGCTTCGAGTTCCCCCGCCCCGATCTCCACGTCGAGATGGCCGAGATCGACGCCTTTGAGTCGCAGGTTGCTGCGGCCCGCGCCCATTTTGACTTTCAGGTCACAGGGAATATGACTATTCAGTTTCAAGTCCCATCGATTGTTGGCGGTCCGGAAAGGAGTGTGGGCGCCGGATTCATCCTGGCTGATCGCCAGCGAAGCGCGTCCCCCGTTTACGTCGTAGTTCAGCTGCGGTTTGCCTTCGGCGCTGCGGTATCCGAAGTCGGCCTCGAGTGCATTGGCAACGCTTGCTCCACCGGAGATCTTCAAATCGCCGGCGGGAATATCCACGGAAATGTTCAGCGACTGGGCTCCCTGCGCCTCGATGGATTTCATTTCGTAGGTCAGATTTCCACGGCCGTGCCAATGCGCGACGCCGTAGAAGAACAGCGCCACCAGCCCGGCAAGGGCGAGGATTTCACCGAAATAGGGTCCGCGAACAGAGGCGTTGGGATCCGCGCTCCGTTCGAGCAGGAAATAATCGAAGATGCGGCCCAGTCCCCAGAAAATAAGAATCAGCGGCCAATAGCGCGACAGCACATTCCAAGGGTCGAAGTCCGGCCGCATGTTGGCGTACAGAAACACCGCCCCAATGGTGATAAGGATGAGAGCGCCGGCAATCGACGGCCTGCGATGCATTCGCGCCATACATTTCCTCCCCTTTTTCCGTCTGTGTCCCGCCCTACCAGCTACTACGTTCAACGCCCGACAAAACTTACGCGGCCGGGCACACTTGAGTTTTTGCGCCAGCGCAAGTAACGTTTCCTGTCGCAGCTCGCAAGTGAAAGGACGCCGCAGGGGCCATGTTAATCGAAGCCGCTCTCAATGGGGAGCGCATGCGGAACCAGCACTCGGCCATTCCACTTGCGCCCGAGGAGCTGGCCGCCGCCGCGAAGGATGGCGTTGCCGCCGGAGCGGGCGCGCTGCACTTTCACGTTCGCGATGCAGATGGGCGAGAAAGCCTCGCCGTAGGCGATGTTGCGGCTGCCGTCGAAGCCGTTCGCGCGGCTGCACGGTCAATTCCTTTCGGCGTTAGCACCGGCGCCTGGATTGTGCGCGACGTGGCCGCGCGTTACAACGCTGTCGCCGCGTGGACGGCGTTGCCCGATTTCGCTTCGGTCAATTTCACGGAAGAGGGCGCGATCGAACTCGCGCAGTTGTTGCTTTCCCGAGGCGTGGGAATCGAAGCCGGCGTCAGCACCGTGCACGCGGCAGAGGTTTTCGCCGCCAGCCAGCTGGCCTCCAAATGCCTGCGCGTTCTCATGGAGCCGATGGACCAGGTCCTGGAGAAGGCGCTATGGATGACCGGGAGCATCGAAACTGTGCTGAATCGGGCGGGCCTCAAGCTGCCTCGGCTGCTTCACGGAGTGAATCAGATGGCGTGGCAAATGATTGACGCGGCCGCGAAGCGCGGCTACGACACGCGCGTGGGCTTCGAGGATATTCTGACCCTGCCGGATGGGACGCCGGCCGCGACGAACGCTGAGCTCGTTGCCGAAGCCGTTCGGCGCACGCACCGCTAGCTCCTGTGCTCAACGCGTTGCGCTACTACTGGATCATTGCGAAGGGCTACCGGCTAGCGCCGTGGAGGTCGCCGTACGTGCGCTGGCGCATGGAGACGTTCTTTGGGCATGACGCTGCCGATCTCGACGCGCAAAGGTTCTTCCGCCTGATGTGGCGCGAGCGAGCGCGGATGGAGCGTTTCCTCGAGTGGGTCGCCATTCGCAGGGATGCCCAGCGAAAGTAGATTGCATGGCAACCGCACGCGGGAAGCAAATGGTGCGCAGGAAAGAGGCCCGGAAAACTGCGATGGGCACAGATTCCTACAGGGTCACGGCTAAATACTACGATGCCGCCTATGCCGCCAAACACGACCTCGTGGACCTGCCCTTCTATCTCGAACTCGCCAGGGAACAAGGCGGCCCCGTCCTCGAGATTGCTTGTGGCAGCGGCCGCGTTCTGCTTCCCGTCGCGCAAGCGGGCGTTGAGATCCACGGCGTGGACAACTCGGAGCCGATGCTGCGTATTCTCGAAGCGCGCCTGGCAAAGGAGCCGCCCGAAGTGCGCCGCCGCGTCACGCTTCACAGCGGAGACATGCGCGCCTTCCGTTTGCGCCGGAAGTATCCCCTGGTCACCATTCCGTTCCGGCCCCTCCAGCACATGCAGACACTCGAGGACCAGACGAAGGCGCTCACGACGGCTGCGTTCCACCTGGGGAAAAGGGGAATCCTGGCCCTCGATGTTTTCTACCCGAAGCACGATGCGATTTCCGCAGGAGTGGGCGAAGAGGTGCCGGAAATGGAATGGCCGGACCCTTCGCACTCGGGTCGAGTCGTGCGGCGGTACTTTAGAAAGGAAGGTTTCGACAAGATTCATCAGGTTTTTCAGTTCACGTTTATCTTCCGCACCTACGAAGGTGAAAAGGTCGTGCTTGAAGAAGCGGAGCAGTTGAGCTTGGCCTACTACACGTATCCGCACCTGCAGGCGCTTTTCCGGCTCGCAGGCCTCCAGCCGGTTGCTGAGTACGGCTCCTTCGCGAAAACGCCGCTCGACAACGCTGCCCAAGAAATGATTTTTCTCTTGTGTAAGGCGGACTAACGTGCGGGCGTTCTTACCTTGTCCGGCCTTGCTCAATGGGTTCGAAGTGCGGTTCCGTGACCCCGAGCAGCGCGTAGGCCTCGCGTGTCGTGCGCACCACGTGAAGATTCGGCCGTGTGGCGTCGCCGCTCAGCTCGAACATGCGCGCCAGCCCGAAAATCTGCGCGGTGGGCGCCACGATCGCTCGCGGCCGTGAGGCAAGCGGGTCTGCTGGCGCGCGCGCCGCCAGCGCCCGGATCGCCTCGGGCGAAACCTCGAAGGAGCTCACGCCGGAAAAGTCGGTAAACGAGCCGCGCGGGTTTGTGTCCCGCAACGCGCAAGCCGCGGCTCCATAAAACTCCATGAGGGATTGATCCGTGACGGCTCCCTCGAAGACGCCTCGTAAGATCCTGTTTTTCGCGTCGAACTCAAAGCGGTAGGGCAAGAGCGGCTCGCAGGTTTCATCATGCACCACTCGTGGCCGTGACGCAATCTCTCCAGCTTCCGACATGCGTACGAATGGGTGTCGCGACAGTATCGCCGGTGCAAAGCGGCTGCCGAGTTGCCTAGGGGCGTATAATGGAAGGAGCTGGCGTTGCGCTATGGAAGGCCTGAACATCCTGCACGAACGAGCCAGCCTGCACGAGGGGCGCTGGTACGAAACGCTCCCCAACGGCAAGGTGCACTGCTACCTCTGCCCGCGCCACTGCCACATCGGAGAAGGGCAAGGAGGCTTTTGCTTCATTCGCGTCAACGAAGGCGGGAGGCTGTACAGCCTCGGCTACGCGCGTCCCGCAGCGCTTCAGATTGATCCGATTGAGAAGAAGCCGCTCAACCACTTTCTCCCTGGCACGCGCATATTTTCGATGGGCACCGCCGGATGCAACATGGGTTGCTTCTTCTGCCAAAATTGGGACATCTCGAAATCCAAGGCCGACCAGGTCGGATCGTCGTACGTTCCGCCCGGAGATGTGCCGCTCCTCGCCATTCGCCATGACTGCCCCTCGATCGCTTTCACCTACAACGAACCCACCATCTGGGGCGAATACGTGATCGACATATGCCAGGCGGCGAAGGAGTACGGCCTCAATACGGTGATGGTGTCGAATGGCTACATCACGCGCGAGGCGTTTCACGACATCTACGATCATGTGGACGCCGCGAACATCGACCTGAAAGCATTCACCGAAGGCTTCTACGGGCGCATCACCCTGACGCATCTACAGCCCGTCCTCGATACGCTTGTGTGGCTCAAGAACGAAACCAATGTCTGGTTCGAAATCACCAACCTGATGATTCCCACGCTTAACGACGCCGAGGACGAAACCCGCAAGCTTTGCGACTGGGTCCTCGAGCACCTGGGCCCCGATGTGCCGGTGCACTTCACCGCGTTTCATCCCGATTTCAAGCTTCAGGACAAGCCCAAGACGCCGGCCGAGACGCTTCACGCCGCACGCGCCATCGCACTCGATGCCGGACTGCATTACGTTTACGAAGGGAACATCTTCAGCGACGGCGCCCACACCTCCTGCCCCTCGTGCGGCAAGTTGCTAATTCGCCGCTCCTGGCACAGCGTCCTCGAGAATCATTTGCGCGACGGCCGCTGCCCCAACTGCAACCTCTCCATTCCCGGCCGCTGGACGAACCCTTATGGCAGGACTCCGCTGAAAATCCAGCAAGCGGCCGACGCGCTGGCTGCCGAGCGCTACGACCACTTGAATCTCTAGAGTGCAGTCCCCGCCGCCGCTACCCCGTCTCCGGGGTCGTTGTGCCTGTCCGTTCCTGCAACGAAGCAATCCCGCCACCGGACACAGGCGCGGCCCACTCCGGCTGTCTGCCACTCGCAAGTGCCTTTAGTCACTGCGAATTGCGTCCTTCTCACGATGGAAGCTCACCTGCCACACACTATATCGTCTAACGCTATAGTAAGCCGCCGGGCGATAGTTACACGTGGCGAACTAATAGAAAGGGAGGACGGAATCGGCCATGCGACACACGCAGCTTACGCGCAGAGAATTGCTCCATAGGTCGGCGGCATTTGGGTGCCTGTCTGCTTTCCCCTTGGCACTCGTGGGAGGGAAAGCGTTCCCTGTGGATTATGCTCCGGCCTTTGCGTCACCGGGGCAGGCGGCCGCGAAGAGCGCGGCGGTGGTGAATCCGCTGAAGCCGCCGGCGAAGGGCGGGATTCCCGCAGCTTTTGTGATCTCCGAGGGCGCGGTGCTGATTGATTTCGCGGGCCCGTGGGAAGTGTTCGAGAACGTGATGCTGCCGTCGGCGGCGGGGATGTCGATGGAAGACCAAATGCCGTTCACACCGTACCTGGTGGCAGAAAAGCTGGAGCCGGTGCGAGCGTCGGGCGGGATGAAGGTCGTGCCCGGTTATACGTTCCGGAATGCGCCGCAGCCGAAGGTAATTGTGATTCCGGCTCAAGGCGGCGCAAGCGACGCGATGTTGAGCTGGATCCGCGAGCAATCGAAGCAGGCGGACGTGACAATGTCGGTGTGCACGGGCGCGTTTGTGTTGGCCAAGACGGGATTGCTGAATGGAAAGGCTGCGACAACGCACCACGGCTCCTATGTCGAAATGGCGTTGCAGAACCCGGAAATTCACGTGAAGCCAGGCTACCGTTTCGTTGAAGATGGGAACATTGCGACGGCGGGCGGACTAACGAGCGGGATCGATTTGGCGCTCCGAGTTGTGGAGCGGTATTACGGGCGCGCAGCAGCGGAGGAGGCGGTGTATCAGTTGGAGTATCAGGGTCAGGGCTGGGTGGATGCGAGCGGGGCGTCAAATACGGCGTATGCGAAGGCGCGCGGCGGGATGACCTGCCCGATCTGCGGAATGGCGGTGGTAGAAGGAATGTCGCCGGAGTTTGAGTACAAGGGCAAAAAGTATTATTTCTGCATGGAGAGCCACCGGGCGCTGTTCAAGTCGGCACCGGAGAAAGTGCTGAGGATGATGGCGGGAGAAGAATCGTAGACGCTGGAAACGGGAGACGCCGTGACGAAGAAAAGTGAGACACAATCGTACCTGCCGCTGACGCCGGCGATGTTTCAGATTCTCGTCGCGTTGGCGGACGGCGAGAAGCACGGCTATGCGATGATCAAAGAAGTGGCCCTGCGCACGGGAGGCCAGGTGCGGCTGAGCGCAGGCACGCTGTATGGAAACCTTGCGCGCCTCGAGGGCAGCGGGCTGATTCAGGAGTCCGATCGCCGGCCGGAGTTCGCGCTCGATGATGAGCGCCGCCGCTACTACCGCCTTACCGAGCTCGGCCGCGAAGTTGCTATCGCCGAAGCCCGGCGGATGGAAGAGGCTGTCGGCCAGGCTCGGGCCAAGCATCTCTTTCGCAAGCCAAAGTTGGTCTAGCGAGGTCGTGTTCTCATGAGCATGCCCGGCCAAAAACCGCTGTCACAGAGGCTCTTCCGGTTCGCTGTCCGGGTGTTTCCGTTCGATTTCCAGACCAACTACGGCTCGCAAATGGAAGGGGTCTTCAACGCTCAGCGGCGCGAAGCCGAAGAGCGCGGCGGCTTCGTCGGTTTGCTGCGGCTCTGGGGCGAGACGCTCGCCGGGATTTTTCGCACCGCGCCACTTGAACACTGGGAGGTCTTGAAGCACGATTGCTCGTACGCGTTGCGCATGATGCGGAAGAATGTCGGCTTCACCGCGGTCGCGGCGCTTACACTGGCGCTCGGGATCGGGGCCAATACCGCAATTTTCAGCGTTGTTCACTCTGTCTTGTTGCGGCCTCTGCCCTATCCCGGCGGTCAGCAACTCGTGTTCATCCGTCAGCAGGCTCTCAAGGTGGGCCAGGACGACTGGGGCTTCTCGCCCAAGGAGATCGAGGACTTTCGGGCGCAGAACCGCACGCTGTCGGGCCTGGTCGAATACCACGCAATGTCGTTCATCCTGTACGGACACGGCGACCCGGACCGCGTGCGCACCGCCGTCGTGTCCGCCAATTACTTCGATCTTTTCGAAGTGAAGCCGCTGCTCGGCCGCACCTTCGTGGCCGACGACGACAATATCGGCGCGCCGCCGGTGCTCCTGCTGAGCTATGAGTACTGGAAGGGCAAATTCTCGAGTGACCCCAGCATCGTAGGCAAGACGTTCGAAATGAACGACAAGGTTCACACCGTCGTGGGCGTGATGCCGCCACTCCCGCAGTACCCGGTCGAGACCGATGTGTACATGCCCACTTCGGCGTGCCCATTCCGGTCGTCGCAGCGAGTGATCGACAACCGTGACGCGCGCATGGTGGAGGCCTTCGGCCGCCTGAAACCAGGCGTTTCCATCAACCAGGCCGGAATGGACTTTTCGACGATTGCCAGCCGGCTGAAGGACGCCTATCCGAAGTCCTATCCTGACAACATCGGCTACGCGGCCGTGACCGCGCCGCTGCGCGAGGAATTAACGCGCCAGGCCCGCCCCACGCTTCTGGTCTTATTGGCTGCGGCGGCATTCGTTCTGCTGATTGCCTGCGCGAACGTGGCCAACCTGACGCTGGCGCGAATGTCGCAGCGGGAGGGCGAACTGGCGCTGCGTACGGCGCTGGGAGCTGGACGCAGCCGGCTGCTGCGGCAGCTCCTGACGGAAAGCTTTCTGCTGGCGCTGGCGGGAGGCACGCTGGGTCTGGCACTTGCGTGGCTGTGCTTGCCGCTCTTAACGGATTTCGCCGCGCGGATGACGCCGCGAGCGCGCGAGATACAAATTGACGCTGGCGTCCTGATTTTCACACTGGTTGCGGCACTGGGCACAAGCATCGTTTTTGGAAGCCTTGCGGCGCTCTTTGCGCGCGCGAACCTGACGGCTAGCTTGAAGGAAGGGAGCGCGGGAGGCGGGCGGCAGAAGAACCGCGTGCGCGCGGCGCTGATTGTTTCGCAGATCGCGTTCTCCTTCGTCTTGCTGGTAGGAGCCGGGCTCATGCTGCGCAGCCTGGTGAACATGCTCGAAGTGGATCCTGGATTCCACCCGCAGCGAGTGCTGGCCATGAGCACCACCTTCAGTTTCAGCAAGTACGGGACGCGAGAGCAGTTCCTCGAGGTGGGCAAGAAGGTTCTGGACCGCGTGCAAGCGCAGCCCGGCGTGCTTTCCGCGGCTATCGCATCGTTTTACCCGCTGCAACCGGAGGTGATCACGGCTGGCGCAGCCGCGTTTTCGGGCCAGTTTCGCATCGAGGGGCGCGAGCTCGGCGCAGCCGAGGCGCCGCCGCTGGGCAGCGAACCGGTGGTGTCACCCGACTATTTCCGAACCTTGGGCATCCCGTTGCGGGCGGGACGACTTTTCACGGACGCGGACGACGGAAAGAAGCTGATCGCTGTGATCAATGAAGCAGCGCAGCGCCAATTTTGGCCGCACGAGGACCCGATCGGCAAGCGAGTGAGCGGCGACAACGGCGACAGCTGGGCCACGATCATCGGCGTTGTGGGCGATGTGCACGATTTCGGCCTCACCCAGAAGGTGACCCCGCAATTCTACGTGCCGCCGACTGAAGGCATTGGACCAAACACTTTGGTTGTGCGCACGGCGGGAGACCCTCGGGCGATGTCGAGTTTGATCACGCGAGCGGTGCATGGAGTTGATTCCCAGGCGGCGGTAACGCGCATACGGACACTGGAAGAGGTGCGGTTGGAATCTGTGGCTTCGCCGTGGCTGACCGCGAGTTTGCTGGGTATCTTCGCTGGGCTTGCGCTGCTGATCGCGGCGGCGGGAATCGGCGGAATTATGGCCTTGGCGGTGAGCCAGCGAGTGCGGGAGATTGGAATCCGCATGGCGTTGGGAGCGCAGCCAATGTCCATCCTTCAGATGGTCCTGCGCCAGGGTCTTGGATTCGCGGCGCTGGGCGTGGCGATTGGGCTGCTAGGGGCATTTGCGCTGACGGGACTGGTGAGGTCGCTTCTCTTCGAGGTAAAGCCCACCGACCCGCTGACCTTTGCCGGAGTGGCAACAGTGCTGGCTGGAGCAGCGGCGATCGCCAGTTACGTTCCCGCGCGCCGGGCCGCTTCGATCGACCCCATCAAAGCTCTCCGCTGTGAGTAGCCGAGCGGGCCCTAGGATCCCGCTCCACGCTAACGCGGCATTTCGTAGTAGCCGGGGCCCACTCGCAGGTGGTGATGCCAGGCCATCGGGAAGGCCCACGCCACGAGCGTGCCGAGTATCGCCTGGCCGATTGCCAAAGGAATGATGTTGCGCTGCCGCCCGAACATCCAGGCGGTCGCCGTTCCGGCGACGAGCGTCGCGGGAACGAGCACAGGATTGGGCCAGTGAATGGCCGCGAAGATCACGCCTGTCACTCCCGCTGCCGCCCACTTGTTTCGAACCAGCGTCATCATGCGGTTGTGGAGCAGGGAATTGAGCGCCACTTGCTGCAACAGGCAAAACGCGAAGTAGCCTTCCAGCCGGCGCCATCCCCACAGCGCCGCGACCCAACGCCAGTCTGAACGAATCGCGATTCCGATGACCGTCAGCCCAGCGGCCATGAGGCCAAAGACAACGGCGGCCTGCTGGGTCGCCGGCCAAAGATTGTCCGCCCGCCAGCCGAGAGTCTTCGGCGTATCGCGATGGAGCAGAAAACTTGCCATCAACCAAATCGCGAAAAACACCCACGTCCATCGAGCTGTAAATTGCAACTGCCAGATGAACCAGAGAATGAGAGACGGCAGCAGCACGACGTCTGCAATCGCCAGCCATCGTAGCGCGCGCTGATTCATCGCGGTCCGTGTGCCAGCAGCAGGCGCACGGTCTCGAATAGTTCCGCTTCAGGCGTGGCCTTGCTCGTGAAGTAGTCGTCCCAGTTGATGTCGGGGAAGCCCATGCGTGTGCTGATGGCGCTCAACTGTTCGCGCAGCGGTTGACCAGCTCGATCGTGCGTCTTCTTGAGGGCCGCATAGATGACGCGATGATCAGGCTCCTGCCAGGCGTAGCTTTCCAGTTCAGGCGGGAATTCCACGCGCCGGGCAGGGGCGCTGAAGCGGCTGCACAGAGCGTGCAAAACGGCGTGTTCACGCTCCCGGATTGTGACTGCATACTTCGATGTGTTCATCGCTTGCCTGTGCCGCGCATCGGCAAGCGCCATTGTACCGAAGAAGTGCGGAAGGGGAGGAGTACCTCTGGGATGTTGCGGCGAGAGGGTCGCGCGATTAAGCCGCAGTGGAAACGACAGGGCGCACGAAGTCGATGCGGTCGATGGCTGCCGCGACGCCGTAAAGCGGCGTGGCCTCGCCGTTCAACTCCGAGACGCGCACAGCCTTAGCGCTGGCACGCACCAAAACGGATGCGCCGCGCTCGCGCTCGGTTGGCAGCGCGAACGTCAGATCCACGCCGGTTCCCGGTGAGATGGCAACGTCGGAGTGGAAGTAAATCCCTGTGCGGGAGACGTCGCGCAACTGGGCCGTGTGGAACGACGCTGGTTTTTGACGGGACATGCAAACTTGCAGCGGCAGGTACACCTCGTACCGTCTTGCCTTTCGGCGATCGGTCATAGCGACACCCCCAGGGGGAGTACTTGCAGCAAGGCCGATGCCAGCCGCTCTGTTGGCTAGCTTATTGATTGGATGGGGCTTATCTAATTCTGGAACGGGTCGAAGCGAGAAGCGCCCTGCAAAATCTTCCCGGTTCGGGAATTAGCTTCCTAGCTTCACTGACGGCGGCGCGGAAGCCGCTGGGCCGAATGTTGGCCTCGTGGATTCCAGTCCCGGAAATACGTGAAACAACTAGTGAGTCCTTGTAGGGGCGCAGCATGCTGCGCCCGCTTGATGCAAGTTATTTGCCGGACGCAACACTAGCGTGGACGTGCAGCCTTGCGTTTGCTATTCCTGCTGTTGCCCGCACTTTTCCGTGGTTGCCGCGACTTGATTTCCTGCTCGATGGCTTCTGCGGCCTCGGGCGAGATGTCCACAAATTCGACTCCGACGCCTACTCCGGGCAGGCAGTAGCGAACCTCACAGCGCGTGCGCACCGGAATGCCGGACTGCGCCAGCCGGAAACGCACATTGAGAACGGCGCCCTGGGGAAAGTTGCGGTTGGTGTTGATGAACATGCCGCGAGCGCTGAGGTCAGGAAGCCGCGTGGCGACATCCTGCGTGTCACCCTCGTAAACCACAGACAGGTCGCGCAGGTTCGAGTAACGCTGCGCTTCCCGGGGACGATCCCACCGCCTGCCGTTGTTTCTGGCGCTCATTCTCCCGCGGCTCCTTGTTCGACGAGCGAAGGTTGCTGCGCTCGCCGCGTCTCGCCGCCGCCAGCTTTTTCGCCGCAGTGCGGACAGAAAAGGAAGGCGGGCGAAAGTTCATGCTGGCAGGCCGCACAAAACACGGTTCGGATGGGTTCGAAAGGAATGACTCGCAGAACCTCGTCGAGCGTCGTAAGCCCCTGACGCACGCGTTCGATGGCGTATTCCTGCATCAGCTTCATTCCGTTGTTCTGCGCCAGCGAACGGATCTGGTCGCTGCGCCCGCCGGAGCGAATCGCGCTGCGGATGGGGTCGTTCATCACGAGGATCTCGTAGATTCCGATGCGGCCTTTGTATCCGGTCATGTCGCAGACGTCGCAGCCCGTGGGGATGTGCTGTGTGCGCGGGGGGTCGGCCACGCCATTCTGCGCCAGGCGCGCCACCCAGTCCGGCGAAGCCGGCGCTTCGGCGTGGCAGGAACAGAGCCGCCGCACAAGCCGCTGCGCGATGATACCGGTGACGGAGGTAGCGATCTGGAATCCGGGGACGCCCAGATCGAGCAACCGAGTGACCGCTGAGATGCTGTCGTTGGTGTGCAGCGTCGAGAGAACCAGGTGTCCCGTCTGCGCCGCCTTGATGGCAATTTCCGCCGTTTCGCGGTCGCGGATTTCGCCCACCATAATGACGTTGGGATCCTGCCTCAAGATGGATCGCAAGCATGTTGCGAACGTCAGGCCCGCCTTCGTGTTGACCTGTACCTGATTGAGCCCCGGTACCGCGTACTCGACCGGATCCTCCACCGTGATGATATTCACCGACGGCTTGCGGACCATGTTGAGTGAGGAATACAGCGTGGTGCTCTTGCCCGAGCCGGTCGGCCCGGTGACCAGGATCATTCCCTGCGGCAGTTGAAGCATGTGCGTCAGCGCAGAAGCAATTTCCGGCGCCAAGCCAAGCGCCGCAAAGCTCTGCATCGGAGCGTCGGCCTCCAGCAGCCGCATGACTACCTTTTCTCCATACTGGGTAGGAAGCGTCGAGACGCGCAGGTCGACCTTCTTGCCGGCGAACTTGACCATGAAGCGCCCGTCTTGAGGGGCGCGCCGCTCCGCGATGTCCATGTCCGAGAGAATCTTGATGCGCGAGACCACGGAGTTCTGGATGGAGCGCGGGACGTGCTGGAAGTCGCGCAGCATGCCGTCCACGCGCAGCCGGATGACCGTTTCGGTGGCCTGCGGTTCGATGTGGATGTCGCTGGCCTGCTTCTGCGCGGCCGCCGAAATAGTGGAAGCCACCAGGCGAACCGCGGGCGTGCTCTTGTGCAGCAGCTCGGCCTGCATTTCCTGCATGGCCTCGATATTGCGCTGCAAGGAACTGGAGGAGATGAACTCGATACCCGGGTCTTGGCTCGCCGGAGCAATTGCGTCGGCCACCGCGGCGTCGGCTTCTTCGGCGGCGCCGTACCACTTCTCAATGGCAGCCTCGATCTCGGGGCGAAAAGCGAGGCGCGGAATGATTTCGGCGCCAGACATGAACCGCAGCTCGTCGATGACGTGAAGGTTCTGCGGCTCGGCCATCGCCGTCACCAGTTTCGTTCCCTGGCAGTGGAGCGGCAGCACGCAGCAGCGCCTGGCGACGGCGTGCGGAAGGAGTCGTAGCACTTCGGGGTCAACTTCGGCGGTTTCACAATCCACGTAGGGGATGCGCGTGACTTCCGTCAGCGCGGCCGCGAGATCCGGCTTGGAAACGATGCCGCGCTCGAGCATCAGTTCGCCGAGATGAATCAGCTTGCCCTGCTGATCCTCGATCGCCTTGTTGAGGTCGGCGTGCGAGATGTGTCCTCGCTCTCGCAACACTTCGCCGAGTCTTTTCTTCCTCATGGCTGTTGACTCTTCGAACGCAGAACCAGCACTGCGAGGCCCAAGTCTAGGTGGCGAGGTCCCGGCGCCTACAGCAAAGGATCGTGGAGAACAGACGCACCTTCCGCCTCCGTCAGCAAGCCTTTCCCAATCAGAAGCCGCACCAGCCGCACGACCAGAGCCCGCTCGCCTGCCTTGGAGGGGGCGATGGCACCTTTTTGCGGCGTCATTGTTTCGTCGAGAGGGGGTTGGTCACCGGCGAGTTCCGATATCCACAAAGCAAGCTCTTCGCTGCATCGGGGAGCGAGGTCGGAGAACGAGATGCCCATGCCCAGGCCATTCTGCGAGTAAACAACGGAGCCTGCCGCGTCGAAGGATTTGTCGGCTTTTCGCAGAGTGACGCGCACCTTGGTGCCCATGGGGAAGGGGATCTTCGTGTCCACGAAGCAGCCCCCGGGACTCAAGTCCGTGGTGCGCGCAGAAAATCGCACGCCTGAACTGATCTCCTGGATGTCGGCGGTGACGGTGAATTGCACGCGGTCGGTGCCGCGACGGTCCGATTCCTGAACGGGAGAAGCGTGTCCGAGCTTGCCGCTGTACGAGCTACTCTTGTGATCCTGCATCTCGAAGTCCTGCCTCTACCGACGCTGGCTTACGCTGAGGGGGCATCCCCCTCAGGCTGCAGACTACCCCATTTTCCCCATTGCTCCGCAGCGCGTACAAGCCCAATCGCCGCTTCCATGCCTAAAGGGAAACCACTCTTGTCATCCCTTGGTGCTGGCGGAGAGCGCATTCACAGGAGGAACTTCACGCCTATGCCGTTGCTGCCATCCGGACGATCTTCCATGCGCACGATTTCCCCAAGGAACTTTTTGTGCGCGGCAACCTTGTCGCCAAAGGGGAACGTTACGAGCAGCCGCATGCCCACGTAATAGTGCGGCATGCTGCTGGCGAAATAGAGTCCATCTCGCGTGAAATCAAGCACTTCGCCCACATCCACAATCTCCATGAAGCGCGCGTCGAACGGGCGCACCTCCAGAGGCAGCGCGACCTTGATGCGTTTGCGCCGGCGCGCATCTTTGGGTTTCTCGCGCCGAGTGTCTCGCTCGGTGACAACAGGGATTTCGAGCAGCGTGGGCATCCCAGCCTCCACAGGCGAATGCTTCGAGCGCCTGCTTCAAACTGTAGCGAAGCCGGCGCTCTCGAAGCCATAGAACCACGGTACCAGCAGCTGCTAACCGAAACGACAAGGCAGAGACGGCCGCCTTTCGGTGTATTCTGTACGGACACTTGGGAAGAGCGCATCGGCGGTGCCCGAAGGCGCCAGCGGACAGCGGTCCTGGCTATGGCGAAGAAAAAAAGGCGATTGCTATCGATCCGGCTGCTGAAACCCTCGGTGCTGGCGGGGCTTCGGCGGGCGTATCTGCACGTCCGGGTCGATCCCGTCAAGTACCTGCGCCAGGTGCGGCGCGCCCACCAATTGCCCATCCGCTCCTGGGAAGACATGTTTCTTCTTGGCCCGGGCGTTATCAATCCGATCGCGGAGCGCACCATTCGCGCCGCCACCCGCATCGGAGCATTGGAAGGCATGGGCCTCGGTGTTGGCGGAATGCTGACGATCCTTCCGGACATGGGCATCCTCTCTGCCATCACCATCCGCCTGCTGCAAAAGCTAAGCTTGCTCTACGGTTTTGAGTACGCTACCGACGAGGAAGTTGTGCAGCTTTGGGTTGCGGCCGCCAGCGCCGCCGGCCTCGACCTGGGCAGGGAGTTCCTGGAGAAGGAGGCCATCGGGCGGCTGGTGCCGCGGATCATGGACCGCATGGCCGCGAGAATGTCCGCGGAGATCGTCGAGAAATGGTCGGGCAGGATCATTCCCGTGCTGAGCGCAGGCGTGGGCGGAACGCTCAACTACTACTTTGTGCGCTCGTGGGGGCGCCGCGCGCAGAAGCACTTCCTCGACCGGCATCTCCAACTCAACGTCGTGCTTCGTCCCAGGGTTGAGCGCAGTGCGGTACAGATTCTTCCGGGTGGCGCGGCTTGAGTCTTACGGGACGAACGGCCGAACCGCAGGTATCGCGTGATCCTGAGGCCTGGCCCAGCGAGGCTCGATCGAGCGGCCACGTGCGCCGGCTTCAGCGCCGTGAATTGCCAATCGACACCGTTGAGCTGGCGCGATTCCTGATCGGAAAGACGCTGGTTCGCGCCTGGCGCCGCGGCGCACTCAGCGGTCGCATTGTAGAGACGGAAGCGTATCTTGCGGGCGATGCGGCTTGCCATGCTTTTCGGGGCCTCACGCCGTCGAATCGCTCGCTCTTTCTCGAGCACGGCCACGCGTACGTCTATTTCACGTACGGCAATCATTTTATGCTCAATGTTGCGGGCGAACGGGACGGCATCGGCGCCGGCATCCTGCTGCGCGCCGTCGAGCCGATCGAGGGCGCTGCGCAAATGGCGCGGCGCCGCGGCACGGACCATCTGCTGGACCTCGCGCGCGGGCCCGGCCGGCTGGCATCTGCTTTCGCCATCGACAAGAGGCTCGATGGGATCGACCTTTGCGCTGCGGGGCCTCTTTGGCTGGGTGCGGCAATCCGTCCAGCGGGCGCCATCGGAGCGAGCGTGCGAATCGGCATAACCAAAGAAGTTCATCGTCAACTTCGCTTCTATGAGCGCGGCAACCCGTTCGTCAGCGGTCCGCGCCGCATCTGCCAATGAAAATGAAGAAAATCTCGGGCGTCGTGCTGGCTTGCGCACTCGCGGCCGCTGCTGCGCAGCAGGCGCCGCATAACACGCCGCTGAACGATCTCGGCAAGGGACTCTACCTCGGCAAGTTCGAAGGCGGCTTGTACGAGCACGGAAGCAACACTGTGCCCGCCGATCACGATGCCGCGGGCCGGAAATTCGCGGCTGAAATAGCGCCGATTCGCGGCAAGATCGTCTTGCTGTCGATCGGCATGTCCAACGCCATGGACGAGTTCGGCATCTTCCTGCGCACAAGTCAGACGAATCCGCAGTTCAATGCGAGTGTGGCGTTAGTCAACGGCGCATTCGGCGGCATCGGTCCCTGCGCCTACACCGTGCCGCAGGGTTCCCCGCACGACCAGTGCGGCGGGAATGCTCCCAATCCCTACGATTGGGCGTTGAGCAACCGTTTTTCTCGTGCGGGGGTTTCCGAGGACCAGGTCGAAATCGTCTGGATCAAGGAGGCCATCGGAATGTCGGCGCAGGTGCCGTGGCCGCCCTCGCTGCCCGATCCCAAGGCCGACGCCTATGCGTACGAGAAGTTCCTCGGAGGCATGCTCCGAGCGATCAGGGTGCGCTACCCCAATGTCAAGCTCGCGTTTCTTTCCTCGCGTATCTATGGGGGATACGACCAAACCTCGAAGAATCACGAGCCCTACGCCTATGAATATGGATTCTCCGTGAAGTGGGCCATCCAGGCGCAGATTGACCAGAATGAACGCGGCAAACGGGCCGACGCGGTCACGGGCGACCTCAGCTACGCGGCGGCTCCCTGGATCGCCTGGGGGCCCTATCTTTGGGCCGATGGCCCCTCTCCGCGCTCCGACGGACTCGTCTGGTGCAACGGGAGCCGGACGCCGCAACCCCCCTGTAACGCCGCCTCCGACTTTTCCCCGGACGCGCTCCATCCGAATCCCTCCGGGCAGATGAAAGTGGCAAGAATGCTCTGGAGCTTCTTCTCGACTTCGCCATATACAAAACGGTGGTTTCTGAAGACTGGCTGATGGCGCGCAGTCTGCGGGGAGCCCCGTAAAACCTTTGCTTTCAGGGCCCGGGTTCTCCGGGCTATGAGAAGAACTTCTTATTGACAAGGCAGTTCAGCGGCTGCAAACTCGCGGCGAGCAGCAGAGGCTTGTGTTGGCGCCTCTGGTAATCTCCCCGCGGACAGAGACTTCTTAGACATTCGTGCTTTCCTTTGGCGTATGGGCGTGTGCGCTCGTGAAGTCTTCTCGCCTGGGAAAAGACTGCCCGAATGCTCATGCTTGGTGCGTGCGGCAGACAGCCACAGAGGACAATGGACAGTTCCGGCTTTCAGTTGTCCCCAAGCCGCTTTTGGAGCATCCGCGCGGTCCGCAGGCCCCGCACGTTGGTGAATGAAGACTCGTTTCCAGAGGAGCCTTTCCATGCGACGTGAATTCTCGGCGGTATTTTTCGCCTTCGTGGTGGCCGCGGCGGCGTTGGTTGCCGGATGCGGCGGCAGTGGCAATAGCCGGGGAGGCGGCCTGAACATCGTCGTGACCATCAAGGCGAGCGGATCGACTACGGTACTTACCAACCAGCCGGTCCAATTCACCGACACCGTTACCGGAACGCCGAACACCGCGGTCACCTGGGAAGTGAACGCCACCGCGGGCGGCGACATCAACACCATCGGCTCGATCGACGCCAACGGTAAATACACGGCGCCGCCCGCGCCCCCGGCCGGGGGCGGTACGGTGTCCATCACGGCCGTGTCGCAGGCGGACAATAAGACGACGTCGAACGCCATCACGGTGACGGTGATGAACAATGGCGCGGCGGCCATCGTACCAGCGAATCCGAGTGTCCTGGCGGGCAGCACGCAAGCGTTTACAGTGCAGCAGAACGGACAAATGGTCGCGGCCACTTGGGGGATTTCTTCGGCGGCGGGCGGCGATATCGGCTCGATCGACGCGAACTCGGGTGTTTACACCGCGCCATTGAACATCCCAGCCGGGCAGGTGGTCACCGTGACGGCGACAACCGCTTCCGGGATGTTACAGACCAGCGCCATGATTGTTTTCTCCGCAGCTTCTTTCAACGGCCAGTATGCGTTTGCTTTCGCCGGCGAGGACTCCAAGGGCAAGCCTGTGGACGTGGCCGGCAGCCTTGTGGCCAGCGGCCCACCCAGCAGCACGATGGGGAGCATCACCGGCGGTGTCATGGATGTGAATAGCGTGAAGGGAGTCTTGACCGCCTGTCCCTTGACCGCGGCAGGAGGGTTCATGATCGGAGCGGATGGCCGGTCGAGTGCCATGATCACCTGCACGCCTGTAGCCGGTCAACCCATAACCTTCACGCTGCACTTCGTCCTGATTTCGAACCAGCACGCCTTGCTCGCCGACTTTGATGCGTCGGATACCGGCAGCGGAACAATCGACTTACAGAACACGGGCGAGTTTTTGTTGAGCAACATCACGGGCAATTATGTTTTTGCGGTTGCGGGAACGGGCGTCTCGAACGGCAACGTGTTTCCGCTTACGGCCGGTGGAACTTTCGCCGCGGATGGCGCTGGCGGGATCACGTCCGGCAGCGGCATCGAGGATGCGGTATTTCCGGCAACGAGTCCAGCATTGACCAAAGGAGATCAAACTCTGGGCGGCTCCTACAGGCTCGACGCAGCAAATGCAAACTTCGGGCGCGGCACGCTGACGATGACTACCGTGCCTGCCGTGTCTCACAATCCGCTTGCGTCTGCGCAGTTCGCTTTCTACTTGGTGGACCAGACTCATCTGAAGCTAGTGGAGATTGACGAAGCGCAGACCTTCGTTCTCAGCGGCGACATGTTCAGTGCGCCTACAGGGCCGTTTAACGACACCAACCTCAGCGGCAACTACGTCGTTTCCGTGAGTGGCAAGTCTGCGAACGGCCCCTACGCGCTGACCGGCGTATGGACCTACAACGGCGCCCTTGACGGACAGATCATAGCCGGCGAAGAAGACTTTAATGATGCGGGATCAGCGACGGCTTCGGCACAGTCGCTGCTGGAAACCACCTACATCGTGTCGCCTCCATCGCCGAAAAATGCTCAAGACGGCGTGTTTGATCGCTTCCTGATCAACATCAAGGACTCGAAGAAGGGACGGCAATACGAATATGCGGTGTATCTCGCAAGCAGTACCGCCGCGCTGATGGTCGAGATTGATTTCGATCCCCCCCCGCCCGGAGGGACCGGCTTCGGCACAGGGATCGTCGCCAGCGGTATCAGCTTTCCGCAGCAAGCCGCTCCGAGCACTATACCTGCTGGAGGAGGCTTCGCAGTTGTTCTGGCGGGCTCCACGATTCCTGCGGGCAGCGATTCCGACCAAGATACGGTGGGCGCGGTGCTTTTGACCAGCCCGGCCTCGGTGGCGGGGAATCTCGACATCGACAAACCCGCTGGTTCCGCTCAACCCACTTCCGCCATGTTGACCGGTGCGAGCGTCTTCGTGTTGCCCGATAATCTTGGACGGGGGACCGCGACGCTTACTACGGGAACCATGGGGGCGACGGCCTTCAACTTGGTGTACTACCTGATTGACGACAACATCGCGGTCCTGCTCGACACCAACGGAAGCCGCAGCGCGTCAGGCTCGATCGCCCGGCAGTTTTAGGCGTCTTGCAACTACAGAATCGAAGTGGTTGTGCCTGGTGGCGGACGTCGGGATGGTGCCGAGGGGCAGAATCGCACGGTATTGCCTGTAAGGTTCACAATCGAAACGTGCGCTCGGTCGAAACAGGTTGTTGGGGCAGCCCAAGAGCATTTTGATTCTTAAGTCCAATGCTTGCAGGGGCCAGTTGAAGTTACTGCACAAATAGGTCGAAATTCTCACCATGATGGTGGGCGGTCTGTTCCCGCCGGGTACGCGCCAAGAGCAATGTAATGGACCGGTGCGGGCTGACCGCCTTAGCTCGAAATTCACAGTTAACCCGTTGGAAGTCCGGCTCGAACGCTCGATATGACTTCTCCCCTTGGTCGGGGGTCGGGGCAATGCCGCTGAGTTTAGGCAAATGCAAGAAAGTGCGTTCTAAGCAGTCCTAGAATTCGATTTTCCTCTTGCTTTGCCTAGAGGTACTCAGTGGGCCAGACTCGACCAAGGGTCTGGCCTTTTTTTGTTTGCGGTCGTTTTCAGTCACTTCTCAAAGTGCCTCGCAGGATTTTCGTCGTTTTTCCTCACTGCGATAGTGCAAAAGCATAACGATTCAGCGGAATCGCCAGTACGGACGGCGACCGCGATTTGAAAGGATGTAAGACAATGAATGAAGTAAAGATTGGAGCAAGCAACAAGCAGCACAGTAACATTCGTTCGGCAGCAACTCCGCAAGGGAAGCGGTATGATTTGCCACAACTCAAAATCGCTGTGGGACTTCAACCGTTCTCAGAAAGAATCGCCATCAGCGACGATGGTGTAGTGCTCGGGCGCTGCATTCGCCTTATTTGTTTTCGGGGCTGCTTAAGTGTGGGGAGTGCGGGGGGAACCTAGTCATCGTATCGGGCAAAGGCAAGAACCACGCCGAGTCACACTACGGCTGCGCCATGAACGGCATGCGGAACACGTGCTCGAATTCACTTCGCATCCGCAGAGATACTTTGGAGAAGCAATTACTCGAAAAACTACAGAACGAAGTACTACGTGAGGAGGTCATTGAATACGCGCTGGTTCAATTTGAGCAAGAGTTGCGGAAGGTCGCTCGGAGTATCGGCGGTCAGATGAGCCGCTTGGATGCGAAGAAGGCTAGACTCGAAAGGGAAATTGAGAATCTGGCGAAGCACCTAGCAGCTATGAGTGCGGACGGCGTTGACTCAAGGACTCTGCGAGCAAGAATCGTGGAAAAAGAACGCGGGATTTCGGATATTCATAATCAGATTATCGCCGCCAAGCCCGAGACCGTGCGCGCGAAGATTCTTGACGCTCGCAGGTATGTGGCCACCAGCTTGAAAGATATTCGGAAGTTTCTCAACTCAGACC
>Ga0187846_10000085_pt1 | contig 55425 bp, 52 predicted proteins | sample TC_taG_FD_161473 | JGI IMG/M metagenome (GOLD analysis project Ga0187846, IMG submission 161473) | Biofilm microbial communities from the roof of an iron ore cave, State of Minas Gerais, Brazil - TC_06 Biofilm (v2) | ecosystem: Environmental > Terrestrial > Deep subsurface > Cave > Wall biofilm... | reverse complement strand
CGAGGAGCACCAGCGCACGCGCCTCCCCAGGAGGATCCGCGGCGAGGGAGCGGAGGATCTCCACGATCGCGGTGAGGTGTGAGGAGAACGTGGAGAGGTTCTGCTCAACGCTCTGCTCGTCACCGATGTCCGCGTAGACCTGGGGAAAGACCGCGACCTCGCTCCCAGGGGCCGCGGGAATGTGGAGGCCCGCCTCTGCCATAAGCGTCAGCAGACCCAGCGTGCGGAGGGTCACCGTCTTCCCCCCCGTGTTCGGCCCGGTGATGATGAGGGTGCGGAACTGCTCTCCGAGCATGATATCCACCGGGACGACCGTGCCGGACAGGAGCGGATGCCGGGCGGCCCGGAGCGCGACGCGGCCCGCCGCATTCAGGCTAGGAGGCGTCCCCTGCATCCGGAGGCTGAGCGTGGCTTTAGCCGCCGCCACGTCGAGGTCGGCAAGCGTCTCGAGTGTCCTGCCGATACCGTCCGCCGCGACGCCGACCGCGTGGCTCAACTCGGCGAGAATGCGGGCGATCTCCTCCTGCTCCGCGCTGGCGAGTTCCCGGAGACGATTCCCCAACGGGACGATCACGAGCGGCTCCATGAATACCGTCACTCCGCTCGCCGACTGGTCATGGACGATGCCCGGAAACTGCTCACGGAACTCCGCCCGCACCGGCACCACATACCGGTCGTCGCGGATGGTGATCAGCGCTTCCTGCAGCATCCGCTGCATGGATGGGGCGCGAATCACCTGCTCCAGCCGGTCCCGCAGCCGGGACTCGCCGGTCTGGCGCTCGCGCCTGATCCGGCTCAGATCGGGACTCGCGTCGTCCAGGATCGCGCCGTCGTCGCCGATCGTCCGGCCGATCGCGGCCTCGAGATCAGCGAAGATGCCGAGGGCCTCCGCCACCTGTGCCAGGACCGGGGTCTCCGCGCGGTGCGCGGCCAGAAACCCCTTGAGCGCCCGGCCGGCGGCGAGCGTGTCGCGGATGTCCACGAGCTCGCGCGCGCCAAGGGTCCCACCGATCGCGGCCCGGTGAACCCCGTCACGAATGTCGTGCACGCCGCGAACCGGCAGTCCGCCGGCCGTTTCCGCGAGGAGCCGCGCCTCGGAGGTCTCCTGCTGCCTCCGCTCGACCTCGGCAAGCACGGGAGAGGGGAGCAGCGCCAGGGCTTTTTCGCGTCCCGGCGCGGAGGCGCAGAGGGCCGACAAACGCTCACTCATCACGGGGAACCCCAGCACACGGAGGGTGCGGGGACTCACGACACCATGTGGCCGGAGGTCGCGTCGTCCCCCCCGGCGTGTTCGGTCAGGGGCGTCGCGGTTTTGGATGGCGCCGCAGGCCCAGAGGCTCGCTGAGCCAACTCGACACCAGGGCTTAAGACGTCGAGGCATGCCGGGGCTACGTCGGTGATGGCGTGAAGCCGCGAGGCGACGGCCTTCCGGCCGGCGCCGACGAGGAGGGCGGGCACCGGGTTGAGCGTGTGCGCATCTGTGCGCTCATCCTCGAGGTTGCCGTGATCGCTCGTACAGAGGACCAGGGTGTCGTCCAGGTCGGTCGCGGCGAGCGCCGCCCCCAGGAAGCGGTCGACGCGCTCGACCACGCCGACGGGATCATCGACGCGGCGGTGCCCGGCGAGATCGGTCTGGAAGAACTCGAAGAGGGTGAACTCATGTCCGGCCGCGACCTCCGCCAGGGCGCGTCCGGCGTCTTCGGGTGTACGCAGCGGCACGGGAATCCCCCCCTCCCGGAGGCGGACATTCGTGAGGTCCTGATAGACTGCGCGGCCCGCGCGAAGGTCATCGAGGTCTCGGAGCCGGACGCCGGCCTGGAGCGCATTCAGGGTGATGGCGGCGTGGCGGATCTTCCGGCCTGCGACGGCGGCGAAGTACTCGGCCGAGTAGGCGTTGGCCAGCGCCACCGAGACGCCGCGCGCGCGCAGCATGGTGAAGAGGCCGCGCGATTGCAGGAGACCGGCGAGTGTGGGGGTCGGATAGGCCGTGATGTGGCGCCCCACCAGGGCGGGCGCGTTGTCCCCGGTCAGGAGTGCCACCTGGCCGGTGGCGCTTTGAGGGAGGCCGGGGACGCCCAACCGGGCATCCAGCGGAACCATCAGAGCCGCGGATGTGCGGACCGCCTCGCGGCCGGCGAGCGGACCGCCGAGGAGCCCGCGAATAGCCGGCGTGCGGGCGCGCACCAACGGATTGATCGCGGGATCGGCTTCGCCCAACCCCACGCCGTCCACGAAGATCATCAACATGCGCCTCATCGCCCGCATGATACCACAGATGTCCTGCGCGTAGACGCCGGGCCGAGGGGCGCGACAAGGGAACGGATACGCGAGGAACGAACCACAGACGGTGTCGTCATCAGCCGAGGGGGGAGCGCAGATGCCGAAGTTTGTCATCGAGCGGGAGATTCCCGGGGCCGGACAGCTATCTTCTCAGGAACTGCAAGCCATCTCGCAGAAATCGTGCGGCGTGCTGAACGAGCTCGGACCCCAGATCCAATGGGTCCAGAGCTACGTCACCGGCGACAAAGTGTACTGCGTTTACATCGCTCCGAACGAAGGCCTCGTGCGCGAGCACGCGGTACGAGGGGGCTTCCCCGCCGACCGGGTATCAGAAGTCACTTCGATCATCGACCCGACAACGGCAGAGGCGTAGACTCGCCCGGGATCACCAGACCGCCTCGCGCACAGCACGAGGCTACGCCGCGACGTGCTCGTCGGCCACGGCGAGGGCCGCGTCAATGGCGTCGATGCCTTCGTCCAGTTCCTCCTCACTGATGACGAACGGTGGGGCGATCATGATCATGTTCCAGCGCGTGTAGGCGTAGACACCACGATCCATCATCGTCCGCAGCGTTCCCGCGACCGCGGGGTGAGTCTCGCGGCCGCCGCGGGCCGTCCACGGCACCAACGGTTCCCGCGTCCCCCGGTCCTTCACCAGTTCGATGCACGCAAAGAGCCCTCGGCCCCGCACATCGCCCACGGCGGGGTGGCGGTCTTTGAGGCCGCTGAGCCGGGACAGCAGGTGGTCGCCCAGGATTCGGGAGCGCTCGATGAGGCCTTCTTCGTGATACGCGGCGAGCGTGGCCACGCCCGCCGCGCACGCCAGGGGGTGGCCGCTGTACGTCATGCCGGCAAGGAGGACGTTCGACTCAAAGAATGACGCCACCCGGTCCGACGCCACCACCGCGCCGAGCGGCACGTAGCCCGACGTGATCCCCTTGCCGAGGGTCATGAGATCCGGGGTCACGCCGTAGTGCTCGACGCTGAACCACTTCCCCGTCCTCCCAAACCCGCACATCACCTCGTCGCAGATCAGCAGCACCCCGTGGCGGTCGCAGATCTGCCGCAGGCGCGCGTAATAGTCCGGCGGAGGGACGATGCGACTGTTGCTTCCTGTGATGGTTTCGACGATCACCGCGGCGACCGTCTCCGGGTTCTCGAATTCGATGATCTCGCCAATGTGGTCCGCGCAGCGAAGGCCACAGGATGGGTACTCGAGATCGAACGGGCAGCGGTAACAGAACGGGTCCTCGGCTACCACCGTCCCCGGGACGGCAGGCTCGACGCCGAGCCTGCGGGGGTCGCCCGACACCGAGAGGGCGCCGGCCGTCCCGCCGTGGTAGCTGCGGCGCCGCGTAATAACCTTGCGCCGCCCCGTCACGAGCCGCGCCATCCGCAGCGCCGCCTCGTTCGCCGTCGCGCCCCCGGTCGTAAAGAACACGTGGTTGAGGTCTCCCGGCGTCACTTCGGTCACGGCGCGCGCGAGCTCGCTGCGCTCGGCGTTCGCGAAGGCGGGCGCGACGTAGCATAGCGAGGCCGCCTGCGCCTGGATCGCCTTCACGACCCGCGAATGCCCGAACCCCAGGTTCAGGTTGACGAGCTGCGAGGCGAAATCGAGGTACCGCTTCCCCTGGGCATCCCAGAACGCCGCGCCCTCGCCGCGCGTAATCAGGACCGGCCGGCGCGCCTTCTGCGCCGACCAGCCGTGGAGAAGGTACTGGCGATCGTCTTCGAGGATCTGGGCGGTCTCGGGCATCGGCCGGCCTTGCTGCTGGTTGATCATTATCACTCCCCTCCCCCTCGGCGGTCGCGTGGCAGCGTACGGTCCGGGGGACCATCGTAGAACTCGGGCCCCTGCAAGGACAGGTCGAGCGGCTGCACGACCGGCGTATGCTCGGATCCGCGCCAACCGCGTTCTCGGTGGGCCTCTTCATAGGTGTGGGCGACGAGCGACACTGTCCGAGACAGCAGAAAGATGCCCTTGATGAGCTCCGAATCAAACCCCATGTCCGCGCAGATCGCCCCCACGGCACCCGGTCCGTTCAGGTAGATCCGGCGGCCCCAGAATTCTTCGGTCGCCGCCTCGATGGCCCGCGCAACGGCCACGTGCGCACCAGAAATTTCCCATGCGTCCGACAGTTCCAGCAGGCGCGCCGTCCGCGGATCCCGGATGTGCTGCGGGTGATGAAAACCCGGAAGTCGCTGCCCCGCCCGGCGGGCCTCGCCTGCCACCCGGCGCCCGATCTCGTCGGGCGTCAGATTCTCCCGCTTCATCCGCGCGGCGGCATCCTTGAAGAGCGCGGCCGGACGATCCGCGGTGCCGTGCAGGGACCCGAGGGCCAGCAGGCCGCCGGCGACCCCGACATGCAGCGGCACACCGCCCGACGTGACGAGGCGGGACGCGGCCGAGGACGGAGAGAAGGCGTGCTCGGCCATGCTGACCAGAATGGCGTCCAGCATCCGGCCATGCGGGGCGGGGGGAAGCTCGCCCCGCCACACGAGATACGCCATCTCGGGGAAACTCACGTTCCCCGCAAGCGCGTTCAGGTCATAGCCTCGGACCACGATCTTATCCCTGGTCTTGTAGCCGATCGCGGTCTGCCAGTGAAACGGCTGCCGTCCCGCCCGGGTTGCCCTGGAATCCACCGCCCGCCCCCTCGCTTCGTCACACCCTATCTCAAGATCTTTCCAAAGATTAACGTATCCACGTATCTGCCATCATCGAGGACTATCCCAGCCTTTCTCCTTCCCTCTAACGTAAAGCGAAATCTCTTGGCCAGTCTGATGCTGGCCGTGTTCTCGACCGCAATTTCCGCCTCGACTCTCTTCACGCCTCTCCTTCGTGCCTCGCGTAGGACTGCCGCCAAGAGTTTGGTGGCAATGCCCTTCCCGACATACTCGTGGTGGACATACCATCCAACTTCTCCTCTGTGTCTGGTCCTTCCGTGCGCATCACCAGTGAAACTGCAATTCCCGACAATCTTGTCGTCCGCAACCGCCACAAACGTAAATTGATCTCTTCTCTTCTCCGCGTAGCGTTTCTCGAACTTCTTGATGTCGTCTCGGGTTCTCTTCTGCGTCCCTGTATATCGCAAATGCCCCTTTCGAAAGCTCGCATTCCACGACTGCACAAATGCCTTCGCGTCCGCTTTCGTGGCCACTCGTATCGACACACCCATGGCTACGCGACCACCGCGCATGTGTGGCCGATGGCGTGGACACTCACGCCTGTGAGCGCGCGACCGGCTCCTCTTCCTTCAGATAGACGCGGTCTGGATCGAGGTCCTCGCGCAGCACACGCAGGTCCCCCGTAGCCGGCGGAGCCACCTCGCGCACACCCGAGACCGCGTCAAGCGAAAATCCCGTCTCGGCGCGCACGGCCTCGACCGTGATCCCGGGCATGAGTTGCGCGATCCTGAGGACGCAGGTCTCCGGATCGTTTTCCAGGACCGCCAGGTCCGTCACCACCGTTACGCCAAACTCGGGTGACAACCCCGCACGGCGACGGCCGCCGGGGCCGTCCAGGAAGCCGGGACTGGTAACATAGTCGCACCGCTCGGGGAACCGGCGCCGCTCGTGGCGGGTAATGATGAGGAGACGCCGGCAGTGCGAGGCCATGTCGTTCGCCCCGCCGCTCCCGGGAAGCCGCCGGCGGACCGCCCCGGGAGCCCCGATCAGCGTCGAATTGATGTTGCCAAATCGATCGATCTGGGCGCCGCCGAGAAATCCCACGTCCACCAGTCCCCGCTGCAGGAGGCACCCCAGCACCTCGCGGAGCGAGCCGAGCCGCGCGGCGCGGTACATCACCTTCGGGTCGGACACGGAGAGCGGCGTCGGACGGACCTGGGGGGCGATCACTCCGCTTTCGATCACGCACACCACGCCGGGCGCGTGCGTCCGCTGGGCCAGCGTCGTCGCCAGGAGGGGAAGGCCCGTGCCGACGAACACGACGTCGTCGTCCCGGAGGTGCCGGGCCGCCTCGATGACCATCAGTTCCTGGCGCGAATACCACGGCACCATCACGTTATCGCCTGCATCGCCTGCCGCAGGGTCTCCCTACGTGCGCCTCCGGCGACCCGTTCCAGATGCGCGTCGAAAGTGGCGACCCCCCAGACGTTCTCCTGTAAATACCGCGCGACCGCCTGCGGTCCCGCGCGCGCGGCCTCCTGATACGCGGTCACCTGACCCGCATCGTAGTCGTAATAGCGGTACGTGGACGTCGGGTAGGCACCGAAGGGCTGGACGACGACGGCGCTGACGTAGAGGAAGGGGATCGTGGTGTGCTCGGGATGCCGCCGGATGGCCTCTTCCGGCACCAGCTCCTCACAGCTCGCGATGACGTGACGCGACGCGCGGATCATTTCGGGCTCGTGGGTGGCGAACCCGTCGACGACGAGGTTCCCTGTACGATCGGCCCGCTGGACGTGCACGATGCTCACGTCCGGCTGCAGGGCCGGCACCAGGACGACGGGCTCGCCCGGGTTCCACGGGTTGTCGATCACGACGGCCTTGGCCGGCCCGCTCCCCCCGGACGGGCCCAGCAGGTCGGAACCGAGGAGGCTCCGCGTCGGCATGAAGGGCACACCCATCTCGCCGGCCAGGAACCGGGTGACCATCGCCAGGTGGCTCATGTCCTCGACCGCGAGCGTGCCTTCCTCGATCCCCCGCCGCCAGCAGAACGTGGTGCCGAACCGCTCCAGGTTTCCCGATCCGCCGACGCACCGCCGCACCAGCCCCGCCCCGACGAGCTGGTCCATGGAAATCGAGAGGTTGCACCCGACAACAGTCAGGTCCCCGATCCGCTGGCGGATGATCTCGTGGCTGAGGGCCATCGGACACCGGCCGACGTTTTGCCCGCCCATACCGAGGATGGCTCCCGCGCGGACGAACCGGGCCACCGCCTCCGCGGCGGACATGACTTTGTCGGCGTTGCCTGTGGTCGCGGAGGATCCCATCGGTCGCGTCGTCACCTCCGTGGGGCGGGCTATGGTTTTCCGCTGGCGTAGAGCCATCGGGCCACGAGGGTCTCGGTGTCGCCGCCAAACTCTTCCCGCGACCCCTCGGAAACGATCGTGCCGGTGCGCATCACGTATACGTAGTCGGCGACGTCGAGGGCTTTCTTGATGTTCTGGTCGATGAGGAGGACCGCCTTCCCGCGGGACGCGATCTCGCGGATGAGGCCGTAGATATGTATGGCGACCCGCGGCTCGATCCCCGCCGTGGGTTCGTCGATGAGGAACGTCGCCGGATTGTGCATCATGCTGCGGGCAATTTCGAGCTGCCGCTGCTGGCCACCGCTCAGCGTCCCCGCCGCGTACCGCCGCTTCTCGGCCAGCATGGGGAACTGATCCATGGCCTGCTGCACGTACTGCCGGACACGGCTCCTGTTGTGCTTCTCCCTCCAGGCGCCCAGGCGCAGGTTTACTTCCACAGACAAGTGGGGGAAAATGCTCGGCCGCTGCGGGAGGTAGGCCACGCCGCGCGCGCCCATCTCGTGCGGTGCGACGCCGTGTATGGGTTCTCCGTTCACCCAGACCTCGCCGCCGGACGGCGGGAGAAAGCCGTACAGGACTTTCAGCAGGGTCGACTTCCCCGTGCCGTTGGGTCCCAGCACGCAGCGGATCTGTCCTTGCACTGCGTCGACCGAGACCCCCTGCAGGATGCTGATCCCCGGGAGGTACCCCGCGACGATATTCCGCGCGGCCAACGCGTGAGTCTCAGACACCGGCGTATGCCGTGAGCACGCCCTGGTCCGCCCGCACCTGCGCCGGCGGCCCGTCGGCGATCTTCCGCCCCCGCGCCATCACGACGAGCCGGCGCGCGATGCGCAGGATCGACTCCATGTCGTGGTCGACGACGACGAACGTCCGGCCCGCCGTGTGGAGTTCCTGGATGCGCGTGATGATCTCGTCTCTGAGGTGGGGGTGCACCCCCGCGAACGGCTCATCGAGGAACAGGATGGCGGGCTCCAGCATCAGCGCACGCCCGAGCTCGAGGAGCTTCTGCTGCCCGCCCGAGAGGTTCTTGGCGCTGAGATGCTCCAGGTGTGCCAGGTTGAGAAAGGTGAGATATGTGCGCGCGCGTCGTTCCACGGCCCCGCGGGTCGATCCGGGCCGCGTCAAGCCGGGCACCAGCATATTTTCCAAGACCGTCATGCGCCGGAAGAGCTGCGTCAGCTGAAATGTACGCCCGACGCCCTGAGCCGCAAAGTCGCTCGCCGGCAACCCGGTCATCCGCCGCCCCCGCAGGAAGGCGTGCCCGGAATCCGGTGCCAAATGGCCCGTGAGCAGGTTCACGAGCGTCGTCTTCCCGGAACCGTTGGGACCGATCAACCCGATGAGGTCGCCGTCCTGCACCGCGAATTCGACGGCGTCGACCGCCACGATGCCGCCGAATCGCTTGCACAACGTTTTCCCCTCTACGAGCGCCGCGTCCCGGGTCATAGGCGCGATTCTTCCTGCGGAACATGCCGGCCCAGGCGCGGCAGGCCTCCCACCTTCACGCAGACGAGCTGGTGCCAGAGCGGTGCGAGCAGGCCATTGCGGGCGAACCGCATCACCACGAGCAGGATCACGCCAAAGAGGACGAGCCGCCACTGCGCGTAGCTTCGCAGGACTTCCTGGAGGGTCTCCACGCCCGCGGCCCCGCCGACCGCGGCGGGGATGCTCTCCAGTCCCCCGATGATCGTCATGGCGACGACGAGGCCCATGAGATCGAGCGAGCCCAGGCTGGGCGTCAAGATGCCGATGTAATGGGCGTAGAAGGCCCCGGCCAGCCCCGCAAAACTGCTGGCCACGGCGAACGCCGTGATCTTGAAACGGACCACGTCGACCCCCGAAGCCGCGGCGGCCTGTTCATCTTCGCGGATGGCGCGGAAAAAGAGCCCCCAGCGGGAGTGTACAATCCCCCCCATGATCGCGAGTGAGGCGACCAGCATGGCGAACGCGGTGTAGTAGTACGGCAGGTCCGAGCGGCTGTGAAACAAGGGGGTGGTGTGCAGGCCGGCCATTCCCGCCGTCACCTGACTCTCCGTGGACAGCCCGATCCGAAGAATTTCCGAGAGTGCCAGCGTGAAGATCGCGAGATAGGGCCCGCTCATCCGCAGGCAGACCCATCCGATCGCTCCTCCACCGAGTGCCGTGAGGACGACCGCGGCGGCCATGCCCACCGGTACAGGAACTCCGGACCACTGCACGAGGAGGGCCGACGTATAACCTCCCAGTGAGGCGAACGCCATATGCCCGAGAGAGAAGAGGCCGGCGTATCCGGACAAGAGGGACCAGCTGGCCGCCATCATCGCGTAGAACATGGCGATGATCGCGACGTGCATCACATATTCATTGAGCCGGTTCCCGGAGGCGAGGATGAACACCGCCAGGGCCAGCACGACGTAGACGTGGAGTCCCCGCACCCTTGTCACTCCAACCGCAGATGCCGCCGGCCGAACACACCTGTGGGCCGGACGATGAGGACGATCATCAGCACCAGGACGCCGAACGCGTTGCTGTAGGCCAGGGCGCGCGTGGGATCAGGGAAAAAAGCGGTAAACAGAGTCTCCGCTTCGCCAATCACGAGGCCGGCGATGATGCTGCCGAGGACCGAGCCCATGCCTCCCAGGATGACGATGACGTAGGCCTGGATGTTCGCCAGCACACCCATGTCCGGCGCGAGCGTAAAGACAGGGGCGATCAGAGCGCCGGCACCCCCCGCCAGGGCCGCGCCGACACCAAACCCGAGCGAGTTGAAAAATCGGGGGTTGATGCCGACGATGGCCGCGGCATCTCGAGATTGGCTGACGGCGTCCAGAGCCTGGCCCCAGATGGTCCCGTGCATGAAGTAGAGGAGCGAGATGATCAGGACAATGCCGGCGGCCCCGGCAAACACCCGGTCATTGGTGACGATCAGTTGTCCGAGGCGCTGCGCCCCGGACCAGACCGGTGTCGGCCGCAGCGGGAATGGGCCGAAGATGATGATGGCCAGGTTGCGAAGGGCAATGGCGAGGCCGAACGTGATGAGCAGGCCATACTCGTCCTTGCGTTCGGTCGTCTCGTTGTACAGAGGCGTGAGGAGCAGCCTTTCCAGAATCACCCCGAGCGTAAAGCTCGCCGCGATGGCCACGAAAATCGCGCCGAGCGGGGGGACGCCGAGCAGGGTAAGGGCGTAGTAGCTGAAGTATCCCCCCAGCATGTACAGGTCACCATGGGCGAAGTTCACGATCTTGAGGATGGAGAAGATCAGCGTGACGCCGACGGCGATCAAGGCGTAGATGATCCCGATGACGGCGCCATTCGTAGCCTGAATGAGGGCGTACTCCATCAGGAGCAGCTCAGCGCGCCGGCCTCATGCCAAAGGGGAAAACGCACGTGAAGACAATACGCGAGGGAGGCCCGCACGCGTCGGCGTATGGAAATCGCCGGTACGGGCCCCCCGTATACGGACAACCCGGCCCTATTTCACCACAGGTGGCCGGAGGTACATGTACTGCACGGACGCGATATTTCTTGGCCAGATGACGGGTGCATCCTCGAATGCCTGGTCGACGTTGTCATACTGGATGAGCGCCACGGGCGCCTCCATGAACTGGTGATACGCCCAGTCCGGACTGTGACCCAGCGAGAAGCCGTACTTGCCCCGCGTGCCGAGCCAGGTCGACGTCTCCATCGCGGCGATGATCGCCTTGGGATCGGTGCTCCCGGCACGCTTGATCGCATCGGCCAGGATCCACTCCGCGTCATAGCTCTCCATCGCCTGCGGAGACGGCGGGACCTTGAAGCGCGCCCTGAAGGCCGCCACGAACGCTCGTGTCTTGTCGTTCCACCCGCTCTTGGGCAGGGCCGGATTCTCCGTGACGACGTACTTTCCGGCCTCGCGCAGGGTCTTCCAGAACGTCGGATCGGTGGCCGGACCGCCCGAGTTGTAGATGCCGGTCTGGGCCGTCGGGGCAAAGCCCTGGCTGAAGGCCTGGCTGATCATGTTATAGGCCCCCGCTTCGCTGTAGACGGACGCGAAAAAGTCGTACGACGGGGTATGGTTCTTGAACCGGACAATCTGGGGCGTGAAATCTGTCTGGTTGGGATCGACGCCGACGGCGTCATACTTTATGCCGTGCTTGTCCAGAGCCGGGAGAAGGACGTCCAAGTGGCTCTGACCGCCGTCCGTCTTCTCGTACAGGATGGCGATGTTCTTGAAGCCGGCCGCGGCCAGCCAGTCGCCATACTTCGACGCGATGAGCGCCTGGTTGGGCGCGACGCGGAAGACTTCCGGGTAGCCTTTCCCGGTGATCTTGAGGGCCCACACGTCCACGGCGACGATTGGGACGTTGTCCTTGTGGGCTATCTCCATCTCGGCGAGAAACACGGAACTGTGATATTCGCCGAAGATCGCATTGACGTGCTCCTGGCTGATGAGCCGCTCCGCGACCGCCGTGCCCTCTTCGGGCATCCCGCGTGTATCCTGGTAGCTTACCTGGACCTGCCGGCCGAGCACCCCGCCGGCGGCGTTGATTTCGTCGGTGGCGATCTCAGCCGCGTTCTTCATCAATGCCCCGTTCGCATAGTCGCCCGGGGGCGACAGTGGACCAACCTCGCCCAGTTTGATGGGCTCGTCCGCCAGGGCACTCCATCGCGGAGTGCCGACGGGGACGAGAATGACGCCGGCGATCAGGAAGACGACAACCATCGCCGGTATCCGTCGAACGACGCTACGCATCCCCCACCCCCCTTTCTTTTGATGGCCGGCCAGAGCTATCTCCGGCGCCCTGCTCTCTTCACCGAAGCGTGCCAGCCGCCTTCTTTTCGGCCTGCTTCCCTGGATTAAATCTTCATTAAATCACGTGCACTTCCATTAATACAGCCGTGCCGGAGACACGGTCCTTGTGCCGAGACTCCCGTGGCTCCCCCTCAACAGAACATTGGTTCGATGGGGAGGAAATCCTCCTCAAGGCACCCGCAGTCAGGGTACCGGACGGGAGAGAAACGGCGATCCTCGCTCCACGAACCGCCATCGAACGTCGGTGGCCACGGCAATCCCAATCCGGGGCGTCGCCGCGATTACGCGCGGCCGAGGGCCGCGGGCGAGGTACAGCGGGCCGGTCACGAGATCGGCCCGGTTGTGGGCGAGCGTGATACCCATCGCCTGGGTGAGACGGCCCGGGCCGCTGGCGAGCAGATGCAGATTCCGTGAGTGCCGCCGCTGTTGCATCAGTGCCACACCGTTGACGGGTTCCAAGGCGCGCAACAGGACCGCGCCGGCACGTCCCCGGGGCTCCGTGACGACGTTCATACACGAATGGTTCCCGTAGCTCAGGTACACGTAGGCTGTCCCGGGCACCCCCCACATCACCTCGCTGCGCGGGGTGCGGTGGTAGGCGTGACTCGCCGGATCGCGCGGGCCCCGGTAGGCTTCCACCTCGACGATCCGCCCCACGGCGCGACCCTCGGACGTCTCGTGCGCCAGGTAGCAACCCAGAAGAGCCCGCGCGACCATAAGCGTCCCGCGGGCGAAGAATCTCCGAGAGAGGCGGGGCAGCGTTCCGAGCGGTGCGATCTGGCGACGGCCAGCAGCCACCTAGAACAACGTACCGCCCGGTCCGATGCGCGGGACGTGCACAGGAAGCGTGGGGAGGAGGAATTTCTCGACGTTCTCACGCGCCTTCAAGAGAAACGGCGCCACCCGAGACCGGGCGGCATCCGCCGCCACCACGCGATGGAACGGCGCAGCGAGCATGATGACGAGGAGCGCCGTCACGAGCGCCAGACCCCGCACCCCGCCCAAGAGCCCCCCCAGCATCCGGGACGCCGGGACCGCGGCGTGGCCGAGCAGCCAGCGCACGATGTTTCCCGCCGGAATGTACAGCCCGAGCCAGATGACGACGAAGGACAGGAGCGCTTCCCAGGGAGGCGGGAGCCCAGGGAGACGTTCAAGCGGCGGCTGCTGCCGGGCCAGGTCGAACCAGTGATGGAGGACGGCCGCGCCCTGCGCGTACAGGGCCGATGCGACGAAGAACGCGGCAATCAGCGCGGCCAGATCGCCGGCCCCCGCCAGGACGCCGTAGCGCGTCCCGCGGAGGATGGACACCAGCACGATCGCCAGCGTGATCCAGTCCATCCAATTCAAGGAGCTGGTGTCGGGCATCTCGGTGTCGGCGCCCCTCTTCCCCGCGTCTGGTGCGCGTGCGTCTCGAACGACCTAGGCGCGGATCTGTGCTCCCGCGCGTGTCCGTAGGGCTATTCGGACCCGCTCCATAGTCTCCTCCGCCTCCGCGGCGGTGAGCGTGCGATCCGGAGCGCGCAGCCGCAGCCGGTAGGCCAGGTTGCGGTGCTCGCTCGGGACCGGCGGCCCCGTGTACACGTCAAACAGCTCGACGGTTTCCAGCAGCGACCCGGCGGCATCTCGGATGATTGCCTCGATCTGCGCTGCCGGGCGGTCGCTCGGAACGACGACCGCCAGATCTCGCTCGACGTCGGGATACCGGGGAAGGCCGGCGTAGCGCCTCACGGGTACGAGCGGGCGCACGGGGCTTTGAGGCGACCGCTCGAACTGCAGCTTGGACTTTCCTTCGCCCCGCGGCGGCCGCACCGCCAACTCTGGGAGAGACTGTCCGAAGACCAGGAGGCCTTCGAGATCCACTTCGGCCAGATACGCCCGGTACGGGAACCGGTGGGGCGCGGCGAGTTCCGCGCGCAGCTCCCCAAATCGGGCCACGATTCGGTCTCCAGAGCCCACCTCGGCGAAGCGGCCCGGCTGCCACCAGGGGTGGTCGGCATCGGGAGCCGGAGAGACTCGCCACCCCGGCACGCCCAGGTCGCCGAGAAGGGCATCGAGAATCCACCGCAGGTGGAACAGATCCGCCACGGCCTGCTCCTCCGGCACGTTCCACCCGAACCGGTAGCGGCCCATGACGGCGATCCCGATGGTCCGGCGTTCCTCTGGCCGGTCGCCGGCTCCGCGGGTGCGAAATATTCGTCCGAGTTCGAAGATCTGCACATCCCCCACGCGGCGTGAGACATTGGTGACCAGCACATCGTACAGCCCGGGCAAGAGAGACGTCCGCAGCGCCGCCTGGTCGGCCACCAGCGGGTTTTCGAGCCGCACCGGCATGCCCCCCCCACCCGCGGCGGCGACCTCGGGCGAGACCAGGGTGAACGTAGAGACCTCGGTGAGTTCGCAGCGGGTCAGGATCTCGCGGACCTGGCGGTCGGCCTGAAGCACGGGGGCCACGACCCCCGGGGTCGTGTCACCGCGGGGTAGCGTGAGCGGCACGCGATCGTACCCGTGAAGCCGGACGATCTCCTCGATCAGATCTTCTTCGAGCACGAGATCCGGTCTGAACATCGGGACGCGCACGGTGAGCGTCCGGGTGCCGCTGACTTCGCACCCGAGCGAGCGGAGGCTGCGGGCCATCTCCTCGCGCGAGATCTCCACCCCCAGGACCGCCACCGCGCGCTCTGGCCGCAGGTGGATTACGCGAGGGATGATGGGCGCCGGATAGGCGTCCGCCAGGCTACTGACCACATGCCCACCGCTCACCTCTACCAAGAGGCGCGCGGCCCGGGACTGCGCGCGCGGCGGCCCGTCGGGATCCGTTCCTCGCTCGAACCGGGCGGAGGCCTCCGTACGGATCCCGAGACGCCGTGCGGTCCGCGCGATCGTAACGGGATCCCAGTACGCGGCCTCGAGCAGGACGCTCGTCGTCCCGGACGCGATCTCGGTGGCGCGCCCCCCGATGATTCCGGCGAGGGAGATCGCCCGCTGCCCGTCCGCGACGACCAGCATCGTGTCGTCCAGGGGGCGGGTCACGCCGTCCAGCGTCTCGAGGGTCTCGCCCCGATGCGCCCGCCGGACTACGAGCCGGCGGCCGGCGATCTGACTGTAGTCAAACGCGTGCATCGGCTGGCCGTACTCGAGCATGACGTAGTTGGTGACGTCCACAATGTTGTTGATCGCCCGTATGCCCGCCGCCGCGAGGCGCGCCTGCATCCAGCCGGGCGACGGGCCGACCCGAGCGTCTTCGATGACGCTGGCCGTGAATCGTGGGCATCCCTGCGGATCCTCGATCTCAATGGCGACGCGCCATGCTGCCGGGAAGACGGTCCTGGCGTCGCGGCCGGGACCCGACCTCGTCCCGACGCGCGTCGGGGTGGTCGCGGGGTTGGGGGCTTCGTCTGCGGAGTGAGGGCGTGCCACACCCCGGACCGGACGCCGGAGGACGCCAAAAGTGGACTCATACTCGGGGGGGAGTCGCAAGGGACGCCCGAGCAGAATCGCGACCTCGCGCGCCACCCCGAGCAGGCCCAAGCAGTCGGGACGGTTGGACGTCACCTCGAGGTCGAGCACGGTGTCCTCCCCAACTCGCTCCACCGTTTCGACACCGAGCCCGATGGTCGGCAGGCGCTCGGCCAGCACGTCGGCCGGTTCGTCAACCTCTACGAACTCCCGCAGCCACTCCAGAGGGACGCGCACGCGGACCTCCCGACGGTGGTCAGACCTGCCGGAGAAACCGGAGGTCGTCCTCGAAGAACAACCGGATATCGTCGATCCGATGCTTGAGCATCGCCGGCCGCTCCATGCCAATCCCGAACGCAAAGGCCGTGTAGCGCTCCGGATCGATGCCCGCCATCTCCAGGACGCGCGGGTGGAACATGCCGCACCCCAGAATCTCCAGCCACCCGGACCGCTTGCACACCGCGCACCCCCGCCCATCGCAGATCACGCACGAGATCGCCATCTCGGCGCTGGGCTCGGTGAACGGGAAGTATGACGGCGTAAACCGCACGCGTGTCTCAGGCCCAAAGAAGGTTCGGGCGAACGTGAGCAGGACGCCCTTGAGATCCGAGAAGCGGACGCCTTCGTCCACCATGAACCCGTCCAGCTGGTGGAACATCGGCGAGTGGCTCGCATCCACGGGATCACGGCGGTAGCAGTGGCCGTAGGCTATGGCGCGCATCGGAGGGCGGCGCGTATCCATGACGTGCACGTCGACGACCGTCGTGTGGGTCCGCAAGACCCACCCCCCGCCCAGGTAGAACGAGTCCTGCGCGTCGCGGGCTGGATGGTACGGAGGCATGTTCAATCGCTCGAAATTGTCGCGGTCGGACTCCGCCTCCGGCCCCTCCACAACCTCGAAGCCGAGGCCGAGGAAGATCTGCGCGATCTCTTCCATGGTGCGTGTGAGGACGTGCGTCCGCCCGACGGCCAGGGGCCTCCCGGGCAGCGTGACGTCCAACCGCTCAGCGTCGCGACGGACGGAGCCAGCAGCGAGGGCCAGGGCGTCGGCGCGCGCGCGAACCGTTGCCTCAACGGCGGACTTGAGGGCGTTCAGCGCCTGACCGAGGCGGGGGCGCTCGGCCGGAGAGGCGGTGGCGAGCTCGGCGAATGCCTGCGCGATGATCCCGTGCCGGCCGAGGTACCGCACGCGCACCTGTTCCAGCGCTTCCGCCGTCTCCGCCGCGGCGGACTCCTGCTCGGCCTGCCCTTGAATCCCCTGAAGCCGGGTGAGATCCTCCACGTCAGGCCCCCGACGTTACCGATGTTAGTTTGCCCAGGGCCCACTCAACAAAAACGCACTTCCGTCTCAGGGACGAAAGTGCGGCGCCGCGGTGCCACCCTGCGATCATCGCGGTCTGTGTATCGTCCCGGCGGGAGCCCCCGGGGGTCAGTTCAGGATCGGCACCACCCAGTCCGGGGGAACCGCTCGCGACGAGCGCACCGCCAGCTGTCGATACAGGAGGTACGCCCAGATAGAACCGGTGGTCTCGAATACACGCCAGAAGAATTCCGGCGTCCAAGTCATCTCCACCGCGCCACCCTCTTCCATTTTCGTGCTGCCCGGCGATGTTCCGGGCCCGAAGGGCACGACACGCGTGTGGCCTGTCACAGATCAGCTGTAGTATAGCACAGGAGGGGGCACGAGCGAGTGCAAGTCCCCGAGGCATCCGTGCACCGGCGTCACCGCGGCGGGGCGAGAAACCCCGCCGCCTTGTAGAGCAGCACGGCCGCGGCGGCCGCGACGTTCAAGGACTCCACGGCGCCTTTGAGCGGAACACGCACCGTCTCGGCTCCGGCATCACGCCAGGCCCGATCCGCTCCCGCGCCTTCGCTGCCAAATACGAGGGCGACCGGACGGAGAAAGGACGCCTCGGCGTCGAGTGTCTCACCTCGCGGATCCGCGACCAGCACGCGAAGACCGGCGTGGACGCATGCGGCGGCGGCTTCTGCGGCTGTCGTGAAATGCAGCAGGGGAAGGAGGAACACCGCACCGGCGGATGCGCGCAGCGCCTTCGGGGCGAAGGGGTCCGCCGAGGACGCCACTGTTGCCGCCGCGGTCACGCCGACAGCGGCGGCCGTGCGGAGGATCGCCCCCACGTTCCCGGGGTCCTGGATGCCATCCAGCACGACCAGCAATGTAGCTGCCGCGCGAAGCAGTGCGGGGGAAGCCAGCGCGGGGCGCTCGACAACGCCCAAGGTACCCTGGGAAGTGTCTACCTGCGAGAGGGGCGCGAGCACTTCGGGAGACACGAGCACTTCGCGCACGCCGGCGGAATGGAGACGGTCTCGCAGGGGCGCCCAGCGGGGAGTAGCCGCGGCCTCGGGCGTATAGAGCACAACCTCTATCGGGACACCCGCGTCTACGGCAGCTCCGAGCAGACGCCAGCCCTCCACAATAAGTCGGGTGGCCTGACGGCCCGGGGACCGGAGCAAGGCGCGAAGCTCACGGACGAGAGGATTGCTCCGGCTCGTAATGACCGAGCCAGCTTTAGATCTCCGAAGCACGTGCGAGGTCAGTCGCCGGCCTGGGCGCGCTTCACCAGTTCCCCAAATGCGTGATCGTCCTGAACCGCCAGGTCGGCCAGGACCTTGCGGTTGACCTCGATCCCGGCGCGGCGGAGGCCGTAGATGAGTCGGCTGTAGGAGGTCCCATGGCTCCGCGCGGCCGCATTGATGCGTGCGATCCACAGACGGCGGAAATCGCGCTTCCGGGCCCGGCGGTGCGCAAAGGCCTGGGCCAGCGCCCGCAGCACCGTCTGGTTCGCCATCTTGAACCAGCGGCTCTTTTTGCCCCAGTAGCCCTTCGCCAGCTTCAGGACTTTGCGGTGGCGCCGGCGAACCACCACGCCTCTCTTTACTCGCGCCATCGGCGACCCTCCGTTCGCGTGCCGCGGGACCTATGCATAGGGAATCAGGCGCGCAATCCGCTTCCGGTCGCGAGGGGAGACCTCGCGCACCTGACGCAACGACCGGCGGCGCGCCGGCCGCTTGTGGACCATCAAGTGCCCGCCCATCTGCCGGCCGCGCAGGATGTGTCCGCGTGCCGTCACCCGGAGCCGCTTCGACGCGCCCTTATGGGTCTTGAGCTTCGGCATGATACCCTCCCCGCCGGAGACCCGTGTCGGCGATGATCACGAGCCCGCCCCGGCGCCGGCTCAGGCTCTCTTGGGCGCCAGGATCATGATCATGTTGCGCCCTTCCATGATCGGCGGCCGTTCCACGACGGCGACGTCGGCGAGTTGCTGTGCCATCCGCCGCAAAATTTGCTCCCCCAGGTTGGGGTGCGCCATTTCGCGGCCCCGGAACCACATCGAGACCCGCACTTTGTCACCGTCGCGGAGGAAACCGGTAACTGCCCGCGTCTTCACCTGCAGGTCGTGCTCCCCGATCTTCGGGCTCAACCGCATGCCTTTGATCTCGGAGGTCTTCGACTTCTTGTGCGCGCTCCGCTCGCGCTTCGCCTGCTCATATTTGTACTTTCCGAAGTCGATGATCCGGCACACCGGCGGATTCGCAGTCGGCGCCACTTCCACCAAGTCCAGCCCGGCCTCCTGCGCCTTTGCCAGCGCATCCCGCGTGGGCATCACGCCGAGCTGTTCGCCCTGGTCTCCGACCAGCCGGACCTCCCGGGCCCTGATACGATCGTTGATTCTTATGTCACGTTGGATAGATGCTCAGCCCCCTCGACCGTCCAACAAAAACTCGACCTTGAGAACATCGAAGGGATGGCTCGCGCCATCCCCTCCGCTGTCATCTCCTGTGCTGTAACCTTGTCGGCAGCGTCACACGCCTGCGCGCGCCACAAAGGTGAGAAGCGGATGGCTTCTACTTAAGAAACGGCGCCAGTATAGCACACGCTTTTGGAGGGCGTCAATCGACGTATGCCGGCACGGAGGTCGTTCGCGGGCGTCTCGGGACTGCAGACGGTGCCTGCGCAATGTAGACCCGAGCGATGAAGGCGGTGGTGATCCAGACCGCGAGCACCGGAAGCAGCGACCAGTGGCCATGGAGCCCCAGCATTCTCCCCCAATTCATGCCTTCCGCTCCATTGGCCACGAATCCGTGAAGAAACTTGGGGTAAATGTACTCAGAGAGCGTGCCGGCCACATTTATCGGAACCCCCGGGCCGAAGGCCGTGCCGAGCAGCATGTGGAGGATGAACAGCCCAAGCAACACACCCGCCACGAGCGGCCGCGCCTCTATGCCGAACGCGATCGGAAGGGTCAGAAAGGCCATCATGGGCACCATGTGCCGCGGGCCGAGTGACGGTCCTCCCACCAGAAGTAGTAGGACGCGTTGAACAGGACATAGAACGCGACAATCGACCCGCCGACCATCACCTCGGGCCGCGCGAACCGCTCCTTCCACATGCGCCAGCCGCCAAGGGCCGCGATGACCACAATTGGAGTCAGGGGGACAAGTCCCCGATACGGTCCGAAGAGAATCTGGTAGAGGACATCGGGCTTGGGATACGTGAGGCCCATGAAGCCCTCACTCATTCCCCGCACGGATCGCGGATCTACAAGATACGCATACCCGAACGCGACCGGGTGTCGGAAGGACACCCAGTTGTAACATCACCCCGACGCCGGCCGCCACGAGTCCTCCACAGAGAAACCCCAGAAGCGTACGCCGCGTCGAGGGCGCTGCGGCAGCGTAGACTCCAAGGAGGAGGCTCGGAACGGCGACGCTGAACTCGGTGATCGTCGCATACCCCGCGGCCAGCCCGGCGGACCACATCGGCCACCGCCACCAGGCACCAGGCGGCGCGTCCCCCCGTCTTCGCTCGTAAAAGAGCAGCGCAAACGCGACGAAGAGCAAGGCGCCCCCCAGTTGGTGGCCGTAGAATGCGGTCGAATACGGAAAGGCGAGCGAGCCCAACCCGTAGGCGGCCGTGGCGAACAACGCCCTGAAGAGATCGTTCGTGAGACTCGCGGCGACGGAGAAGAAGACGGCGCCGGCAATGGCGGACGGCCCGCGACCGCCGTGACGGTCACGAGCAGCCAGCTGATCCAGGTGCGCCCCCTGGTCTTTACGAACATAGGGCCCCTCCCGGCGAGATCCCTATGTCGCTGTAGGTCCCCCCTTCCTTCGGCAGCCCGGCTGTCGGGACACGACGCCCCGATCCGCGGCTTTGCGCCCCCGCCTTCCGGCGGGTTCGCTCTTCTCGAGAAGGGATCTTCGCCTCTGACGAGTGCCGTTCCAGGATCAACCCGAGGACGTCGGGTGATCACCTGACACTCGCTCAGGTCTTTCCCTGATTACGTCGGTTCATATCATGAGCACATGCCACGTGGGGTGTCAACGCAGGTTGATGACAGTTGTTATGAATTCACGATGTATCTCTTATTCGCCGGACGCAGTCCCGCCCTACGGGACGACGCGTATTTTGTTGAGAAAAGTGATCTCACTCACCAATCGCCGTCGAGTGTTCCCACATGTCGAGCGTGCGCGTATCACTCCGGCGACTGAGCGCGCGCCACCACAAGAGCCTGGTCATCGGCCGGCCCAGTCCCGGTCCACCGCGCCACGGCGTCCATCACCCGGTCCGCGATGTCTTCCGGACTGGCATGACGCAGGCTCGCAAGCAGCCCTGCGAGCTGGCGCTCCCCGAATTGCTCCCCCGCGCCATTCCGGGCCTCGGTGATCCCATCGGTAAACAGCACGAGAAGGTCGCCGGCCTCCACTCGCGTCTCGACGACGGGATAGCGAGCGTCGGGATCGACTGCCAGCAGGATGCCACGCACCTCCAACGGCGCCGGACCAGAGGCGCCGGCGCGGAGGATGAACGGCGGAAGGTGCCCCGCGTTGGCGGACACAAACGTTCCTGCCGTGAGGTCAAGGACACCGTAAAAGAGGCTCGCGAACATTCCCACCTCCGCATCAGGCACGAGCATGGTATTTAACCGCTCCAGCACCTCGCCGGGGCTCCTCGCGTCCAGGGCGAACGCTTCCAGGAGATACCGGGCTCGCGCGGACAGCGTGGCGGCAGGGATCCCCTTCCCCGACACGTCGGCGATCGCCAATCCGACCCGGCCCTCGCCCAGCGGGAAGATCGCATAGAAGTCGCCGCCCACCTCACGGCTCGGTCGGTACCGGCCTGCGATCGTGAGGCCGGGGAACCGGACGCTCGGCGCCGGCAGCAGGACCTCTTGAATGATCCCGGCGATCTCTTGCTGCCGCTCGTACGCCCGGGCGTTGTCCACGGCCAGGGCGACGCGGTCGGCAAACGTCTCGAGCAGGCGCACCTCCCGCGGCTGAAACTCCCGCGTCTGCCGGGAGAACACCTGAATGGCCCCGATGACCTTTCCGCCGGCGCGCAGAGGGACGCTCACTGCCGCATGGACACCCTGCGCGGGAAGGTCGGGATCGAGAATGCGGAGCGCCTCAGGATGGGACACGGCCAGAGAGCGCCCTCTCGCGGCCACCCGACCGGCGAGCCCCTGGCCGGGCCGGAGCCGGCGGGTGGTCCCGGCCGAGCCGACACCGAATCCCGTGGGCGCCAGATCGCCGGTGGTCTCATCCGCAAACCACACGGTGCCCCCGTCGCCCTGAATGGCTGAGACGATCTGCTGCACGAGCGTCGGCAGGAGTTCCCGCAGACGCACCGTGGAGAGCGCGGCGTCGCTCACCGCCTGGAGCGCATTCATTTCGCCGACGTAGCGGTGGAGCTGCGCGCTCATCTCGTTGAACGCGGTGCCGAGCTCCCCCAGCTCATCCGAGCGGTTCGCGGAGACCCGATATCCGATTTCGCCCCGCCCGATCGCCCGCGCTCCGCGCGCCAGCGCAAGAATGGGGGCGCTCAGCTCGCCGCCGAGGACCCACGCCAGGATCAGGCCCAGACCCGCGACGGCGAGGATCCACCCGAGCTCCTGGCTCGCCGCCTGCCACACGGACTCGAGCGCCACAGATTCGGGCTCAAGGAGGATGACGGCCCACCCAAGCAATGGCACCGGCACCGCCGCGCCCAGCTGTCGTGTCTCGGTCAGAGGATCATGGTACGCGTCAATCGTGGCCGCCTGACCTGTGAGCGCTCGTTGCACCGGCGGCAACTGCCAGAACGCGTCAGGAGGGCGGTCGGGGCGGCGGAGGTCCAAGACGATCCGCCCGGTCCGGTCCACGATGATCCCGTCGGTCCCCGGGGCGAGTGCCGTGAATACTGTTCCCAGCCGGCTGAGATCGACGATGCTGTCCACGACAGCAAGGAGGCGGCCGTGGTCTCTGATGCCGGTGGCCACTTCCACGCCGGGGTGCCCCTCCACCGGAAACGGAGGTCCGACCGCCCACTCCTCGCCCCTCCGCACACTGGCGAGGGCCGGGCGCGCATCCACCCTCGTGCTCCGGTCGTCTTGGGGATCCGCCGCTTCCACGCGGCCTTCGGGGAGAACCAGGGCGATGGAGAGAAACGCGGGATCTTGTGCCCGGATCGCGGCAAACAGTTGCACGATGCCGTCTACCGGGTACGGCTGGCTCAGAACCGCGGCGCCGGCGGCGCGCTCGGCATGCACGGCGTTGGTCATGAACATCTCGATGTCCGCCGCCAGCCCGCGCGCCGTGTCCTGCTGGGTGCGGAGCACGAGGTTCCGCCGTTCCTGGGTGCGTTCATAGTACAGTACGGCCCCCAGGATCAATAGTGGCACCATGCAGAGCAGGATCACAGCGGCGATCTTGCCTCTGATCCCCAGCCGAACGCCCTTGGCATGCGCCTGGGCCGGTGCTGGTGGCGCCGCCGCAGACGCTGCGGATCGCGCGGGAACGTCCGCGGGTGCCTGGACCGATCCTTGAGAGTTCACGGCGGACTCCGAGAGGTTCACGGCGGACTCGCTACTGAGACCCGAGAACCACCAGGACACGTGCGGCGGCCTGCCTCAGGAGCGGCGCGGCAGATGCGCCCGCACCCTCCCGAACGCTTCGCCTTCAGTGCCACAGATCGGAAACACCTGGTCCAGCCCGGTGATCGCAAAGAGTTTGACGATCTTGGGCTGGGTGATGACGAGGGCGATCTCCCCCTTTTGCTCCCGGACGCGTTTCAGCGTGGCCGTGAGTACCCGCAGCGCGGTGCTGTCAAGATACGTCGTCCGTGCGAGGTTCACAATGACCAATGGGGGCCCGGCGGGAGAGACCCGAGCCAGCGCCTCCTCGAGGCGGGGCGCCGTATAGAGGTCCACTTCCCCCGCAACGTCCACCACGGTCACGGCGTCCTGTGTACGCGTGCCCACCTGAAGTTCCATTCCGCCTCCCTTCTCGCGGCCTGGCCGTCTGCGGGCCTCTCCGCCGTGTTCCCGATGAGCCTACTCCTCTTCCTCCTCGCGCACCCGGCCCGCGGCCAGATACAGGGCGATCCCCTTGTTCGCCACCGACGAGGCGACAAACCCCAACAGGAAGAGGAAGAGGCCTTTGGTGGCTATGAACAGCGCCGTATTCGCCGGCCGGCCGGGGAGGGAGCCACCCGATCCCGGGGCGATCAGCTCCAGATAGGCGAAGTAGAAGACGGCGAGAAGCAGCCCGACGCCGATGATAAACACCACCATGCCCGTCGTTCTCGCGCCCGCGTCCCCTTCGCCCCACGCCATCCCGCTCCCCCCTTTGCTTTCCCTACTCCAGTCGCGCGTGGGCCAGAGCCCCCGCGCACGGACACTCTCGCGCCTTCGGCACGCGCGCGATCGTGGTATGGAGGAGACGGCGGAGATTGTCATTGTTCTCCCGAAACACCCGGAGCACCATCTCCTGCGTCACCGGTTCAACGGTGGGATCGTCCTCCACGCCCACGTCGTAGTCCGTGATCAGGGAAATATTTGCGTAGCACATCTCCTGTTCCCGCGCCAGGATCGCTTCCGGATAGTTGGTCATGTTGATCACGCCCCACCCCTGGGCCCGAAACCACCGGCTCTCGGCGCGGGTGCTGAACCGGGGGCCCTGAATGACGACGACGGTTCCGCCGTCGTGCACGGGAATCCCGAGGTCCCGGGCCGTCTGCACCACGATCGGGCGCAGCGTCGGGCAGTACGGATCGGCGCCCGACACATGGGTGACGATCGGGCCCTCGAAGAACGTGTCGGCCCGTCCCCAGGTTCGATCCACGAATTGGTCGCAGACGACGAACTCGCCCGGCCGGATGTGGGCCTGCAGGCTGCCCGCCGCGCAGGGGCCGAACACCCACTGCACGCCGAGGGATTTCATCGCCCACACATTCGCGCGATAGTTGATGCGGTGAGGAGGCAACCGGTGCGTTCTGCCGTGGCGGGGAAGGAACACGACCGTGCGGTCGGCGATCTCCCCGACCGTGAGCGTGTCGCTGGGCTCGCCGTAAGGCGTATCGACTTTCTGCTCCCGCGCGCCTTCGAGGAGCGCATAGAACCCCGAGCCGCCAAAGATCCCGATCTCTGGCTGCGCTGCACTCATCCCGTCTGTGCGCCCCGCTGTCTCTCCGGCGCTCTCCCGCGCTCCGTCGCGGGGTCCGCCCGAAGCGCGGCGACCAACTCCGGGAGAATCGTCCCCGCCTCCCCCCGGAGCACAACGCGCGCAGCCCCGTCGTAGGTCGTCGGCTCCCGGTTCACGATCACGAGCTCCGCGCCCCGGCGCGCGGCGAGGCCCGGCAGACCGGCCACGGGGTACACTTCGAGGGACGACCCGGCGACCAACAGCACCGCGCACCGCCGGCACGCCTCCTCGGCGCGTTCGTACGCGTCATGGGGGAGCATCTCCTCAAACAAGACGACATTCGGCCGGAGCAGGCCCGGGCACGTCGCGCACCGGGGCCGCGCCTCCCGTTCGAGCTGAGACGTCATCTCCGAGATCGGGACGATGGCCCCGCACGCGTGACAGCGCGCCTCTCTGAGGTTGCCGTGCACCTCCACGACCTCGCGGGACCCGGCCTGCTGGTGCAGCCCGTCGATATTCTGTGTGATGACCGCCTGCACGAAGCCGAGGCCCTCGAGACGCGCGATCGCCTCGTGGGCCGCATTCGGCAGCGCCGCCGCGAGCATCCCGAGACGCGCGCGGTAGAAGTCATAGAACGCGTCGGGATCCCGCTCGAACGCGCTGAGGGAGGCCACCCGAACCGGGTCCTCGCGAGTCCACAGGCCGCCCGGAGACCGGAAATCCGGCAGGCCTGATTCTGTGCTCACGCCCGCACCGGTCAGGACGGCGGTCCAGCGGCTCCCGCAGAGGAGACCGGCCGCCTGGCGCACCTGGCGAGGCTTCAGCACAGGGTGCCCGCGCCGTCAAACCGCAGTGGCTCGGACTCCCCTTCCACCGTCACGTGCGGCAGGAGCTCCCCCCGGGCAACGAGTGGCGCAGAGACCCACGCGTGTTCCAAAGCTAGTGTATTCGGCACGCGCACGATGCGTACCTCGCGTCCGTCGGCGAGCCCGAGGCTGCTCATCGCTGCCATGATCGCCTGGCACTCGGTCGCCAGCACCATCGGGATCATGGCCCGCTGGACGTACGTGCTGACGATGCAATTCAGGTAGGTGGCGGTGAAGTCGATCCGTTCGACGAGCGCGCGTGTCGTGAAGTCGGCCAGGCCGATCCCCTGCGCGTTCCCTTCGGAGGCCGCCGACAGGCGCAGGGCGACGATACGCTCCGCGTGCGGGGCGTCCGGCTCGGGGACGCCCGCGATCCGCCAGCGGCCGATGACGTTGACGTCCATGCCGGTGCCGCTGTAATTCTTCCCGATTTCCTCGACGATGAGGAGATCCATACGATCGACCGGCAGGCGCGGCATCAGCGCCCGCGCCTCAGAAAACAGCGCCACCTCCTCTTCCGGGATTCGGTCCGCCCGAATAGCGACCACCTGAGACGTCTCGTCATAGGCGTTTTCGAGGATGGCCACCCCGCCCAGCACGCGGCCCGTCCCGATCATGACCGTGGCGATCTCCCGGATCGCGCGGGCCATCGGCTCGCCCGCACCTTCGCGGTGAATCTGCGCCGCCCCGGGCGCTTTGCCCAGGCCGACCCCCAGCATCTTCATCAGGCCGCTGCCGAACGGCTCGTGAAATCCGGTATGCGGCTTGATCCGGTTGACGGCGAGAATCCCGGCGCACGAGGCGGCGACCCGGTCGCAGTAGACGGTGAAGCCGCTGGGGGTCCGCCCCACCTCCACCGTCTCCATCGACGTCGACAGCGGTGCCTGCACCGTCTCCGCCGTGATGCCGAGGTGTGCCAGGAGCCGGCGCTGGCCCTCATCGGTGCCGCCGCCGTGGGTGCCCATCGCGCTCACCAACACAGGCTCGCCACCGGCCGCTCGGACCTCGTCGGCCGCCGCGCGGAGGACCGGCACCACGTCGCGGATGCCGCGGCTCCCGGCGGTGATCGCAATCCGCGACCCGGGGCGAATTCGTGTCTTGAGATCGAGGCGGCGGAGAGCACTGCGGGTCGCGCCCTCCGCGTCGTCGATTCGCGGGCGAGGGAAGTGCTGACGCACCCGGACCATGAGGGGCGCGGCGGTGGGGAGAACGATGCCCGCGGGAACACGCTCGACGCCGATGCCCACCACGCGGCTCCGGCCGCGGCGCCCGAAATTGCGCGCGAGGCCGACCCGATGGTATCATCTCGAGTGACGACGGGTCAACCTGCATAGATTTTTCACCCCAGGCACTCGCCTCACCTCAGCAGGAGGTGGCCGGCCCGATACCGTACGCGCTGCACGCTCAATTCCGCCCGTTCCATGCGCCGAGCCGCGTGTGGTACGGCGCCGGCACCGCCAGCCGAATCGCGGACTGCGTCGCCGACCTCGGCATTCCGCCCGGGCCGGCGCTTCTCGTGACCGACCCGATCGTGGCAACGCTCGGCCTGGCGCGGGATGTCGCCGCGGGACTCGAGTACGTTGGGTTCGCGCTCCACCGGTACACCGACATCCCAGGCGAACCCACCGCGGACGTCGCCGACCGGGCGGCCGCGCGGGCCCGGGACCTCTCGCCCACCCTCGTGGTCGGCGTGGGAGGCGGCAGCGCCATGGATGTGGCCAAGCTCTGCGCCGCGCTCGTTCGCAATCCCGGGAGTGTGGTGGAGTACACCCACTTCGTCGGCCGGCGGTTCACGGAGCCCGCCATTCCGACCATCTTGATTCCGACGACGGCGGGGACGGGCGCCGAGGCCAGCCGGAATGCGGTCGTCACGAGGGGACCGCATAAGGCGTTCGCGAACAATCACCCCCAGCTGCTCGCGTCCGGCGTGATCCTGGATCCACCGCTCACCCACTCGCTCCCGCCGGCGGTCACCGCGCACACGGGGCTGGACGCGTTGAGCCACTGCATCGAGGGCATGTTGTCCACGTACGCGACGGCCCTGACGGACCTCATAGCGACGCAGGGGATCGCCCTGATCGTGCGCGCGCTGCCGCGAGCGTACGGATCGGGGAACGACGCGGAGGCCCGCGCGGAGATGCTGCTGGCGGCGTACATGGGCGGACTCACGCTCAACGCGGGGATGGTGCTCGGACACTCGATCGCCTACACGATCGCCAACCGTCTGCACCTGCCGCACGGTCTCACGTGCGCGCTGGCCCTCCCATACGCGATGGCGTACAACCGCGTCCAAAGCGCCGACCGCCTCCGGCACATCGCGCGCGCGGCGGGCGCCGATGGGGAACACGCGGTGCAGCGGGTGCAGGGGCTCTGTCACGACGTCGGGATTCCGGAAGCCCTGCGCGCCTTGGGCCTCGAGCGGGAGCGCCTCCCGGAGATGGTGGCGGAGTGTCTCGCGCAATATCCACGCCCCAACAATCCTCGACCTCTGGAGCGCGAGGCCCTCCTCTCACTCTACACGGCGCTATGGGAAGGCCGGCCGGCGCACGACTGGCATGAGCGTCTATAGAATTTGCGAAGGTGCTACGGCGGTTGAATCACGCCAAAGATCCGCCGAGGTTCCGGCACACCTCTCAGGGTATGGACGCCGCGGTCTGTAAACGAGAGTCCCGAACCAGCGACGATGTCGCGAACCGTCTGCGAGACGAGGATCTCACCCCCCTGAGCGAGGGCGGCGATTCGTGCTGCAATGTGGACAGAAATTCCGCTGAGAGTCACCTCGGTACGCTCGATCTCTCCGGCGTGGATGCCGGCGCGCAGGCGAAGGCCGAGGCTTCCGGCGTCTCGCTGGATTGCCTGGGCGCAACGGATCGCGCGCACCGGGCCGGTGAACACAGCCAGCAACTGATCGCCGACCAGTTGTGGATCGCGACCCTGAAACGTCTCAACATACCTGCGCGCAATTTGCTGGGTATGATGGAGCAAGTCTCGCCACGTCGCATCTCCCAGACGGACAAGATGTTCAGTCGATCGCTCCACGTCGGCGATCAGAATTGTAGCCAGAACGCGGTCTGAAACCCCGTCGTGGCGTGTGCCCGTGAGAAATTCCTCAATTTCGCCGACCAGGGCTTCCATATCCCCGAGCCACATCGTGTGGTCCCCACCCCGCAACTCGACGAACCGGGCGCCGGGGATATTCTCCGCAAGGTGGCGGCCCGCCGGTCCAGGTCCGACTGGATCATCGCGGCGGCTCAAGACGAGCGTGGGCACGTGGATCGTCGAGAGGATGTCGCGGACGTCAATCTGCCAGTTCGCGCGCTGGAGGGCAACGGCGGCGGCGGGGCTGGCGGAGGCCTGTTGATAGCGAAGGAGCCAGGACCGGTATCGCTCGTTCCCGGGCGGGGCGAGATGGACCATGGGGATCCGCCCCCACACCCTCTCGAGTTCGGCGATCGCTGACTCCATGTCTTCAGGAGCAATGCCCCACGGGTAGTCGGGGGCGCGGACGAAACAGGGCCGCGTGCCGTACAAGACAAGCGCCGTGGTCCGTTGCGGGTACGCTGCCGCAAAAAGAATGGCCATCGGACCGCCCTCGGACCATCCGAAGACGGCTCCGCGCTCGAGACCTGCGGCATCCATCACGACGCGCGCGTCCTCCATGCGCTCTTCAAGCGTTGCAACACCGGATGGTCGGTCCGAAAGACCGGTGCCCCGCTTGTCGAACCGCACGCAGCGCGCGAAAGAGGTCAACCGTTCCATGAAACGCACGAACGTCGGCTCTTCCCACTCGACAGTGAGATGTGACGTCCATCCCGGGATCATGAGGATGTCGATGGGGTCTTCGCCGACAATCTGATAAGCGATGTGGACCGGACCGTTTCGCGCGTACTGAACGGGTGGAATCATGGTGGGCGTCTAGGACGGGGGCGGTCCTTTGCGCAGCCGCGCGATGTAGAGGCGTGCGGCCTGCTCCATCGAGGCTGCGCGGAGCGCGTCTTCCTCGGCGAACCGCGCCTGTTCGCTCGCCCAGCGATCTGCGGAGTCGTACGCCCGATCCTCCTGACGACGGACCGCACGGGGAGTGGCGCCTTGGCCCCGGTTCCGAATCGCTGCAGCAAGCGCCGCCGTGTGCTGGACGAGCGCCGGAACGCGGCGGAGGCCAACCTCCGCCAGGAGCGTTCCGAGCGCGAGGCCCGCAAGCGGCGGCCAGACGTCGCGGGTTCCGGTCCCGCGGCCGGGGCGAAATGCGTCGCCGGGCGCCCGTAACATCGCTCCCCCCGTCGTCTCCGCCAGGCGGGCCAGGAGAGCCAGGTTTGTTTTGGCCCCGTGCAGTTCGGGGGAATACGGCACGACGAGACCTGAGGTCCGGATCCCGACTACACCGTGGTCGTCGCGCGCGGACAGCGCGAGCGCGTAAATGCCTTGGACTGGGACCGCCCAGGTGCCTTCGTATCTCCCCGGAGCGGTCTGCTCGAGGGAGATGTCGCCGCGGACACCGTTGGGGTCCTCCACCTCCCCCGCGACGATCAGGCCGTCCCACGGGGTGCCGTCTGGACGCCTCGCATCCAAGATCGCCCGCGCACGTGCCCCCTGGCGGTCCCTGAACGTCTCCAGAGAGAAACCGGCTGCATCGTCCCGGAGCGTCCACCGTATCGCCTGGGACCAGAATCGAGCCACGTCCCCCCAATTCGCCCATCGGGTCGCCCACCGGAGGCCATCGTCCGAGGTGAAAGCCACTGTCCGCCCGAGACCGTAGCGCCAGGTAGCCAGGATCGGATCGCGCCGCGGGCTGACTAGCCCGATATCCGCGGCCGGTTTTGGCGCGACCGCGATGTACCCGTCGATGGGGGGAGGTTCCGTGAGACCGACGAGGGTGGGCGCTAGGCCGGCGCGCCGCGGACGGGTGAGTTCCTCGACGACGTAGGAGCGGACCGCGATGAGCGCCTCGGTGGTGAAAATCTCCGGGATGCTGTAGAGATCCCGAGCGACGTACGATCGTCCGTCGCCCCAGCGCGCCAGGTTGCGCATGAACTCCACATCGGCATCGGCCCCGATCGCGACGGTGCTGAGCGTGATCCGGTCTTGCACCATCTCGGTCGCCAGGCTGTGGAACTCTCCCGGATCTGTCAGACCGTCGCTCAGGACGATGACGTGCCGGACCTTCGCCGGAGATGCGCGGAGAAACGCGCGCGCGGCGGCAAGGGGCGGGTACATCACAGTCCCCCCGCCTGCCTGAAGGCGCGCCACCTGGTCGAGGACGCGCGAGCGGTTGCGGGCCTCCGTCGGCGGCACGAGCCACCGATACTCCTGGTCGAAGGTGATGACGCCGATCTGGTCGTGCGCGCCGAGCAGGTCGATCACCGAGGAGGCGATCTCTTTGGCGAGTTCCTCCTTGGCCAGCTCGGTGCCGAACGCTTCCATGCTGCCGGATGTATCGATCACGAGCACGACCGCCACGGTCGGGAGGGCGGTCATCTCCCGCACGTCCATCGTAACGGGAAGCAGATCTTCGAGCGGCGTCCCCGCGTATCCGCCCACCCCGAAGCTGTGCGGGCCACCGATGGCGACGACCCCTCCCCCGCCTGCCCCCACGAACGCCCGGAGGGCCTCCTGCTGGGCGCGGCTGAGATCGGCCGCCGCGACGTCGTCCAGCACCACGCTCCCGTATCCCCCAAAATCGATGGCGCGCGCAGGGACAGCACTCGGCGGGCGCACATCGACGCGCAGATGCTGGCCCACGAGCCATGCGGGAAGCCGGCCACCTGCGTCGGCCACAAACAGCACCCGGGGCGGGCCGTGGACAATCACGAGGGCCTCGCCATAATCGGTTCTGGGATGGGCGTCGAGTGCGGCCGTCACGTCCACGCGATAGCGCGCTACCCCTTCTCGCGCGGCCGTGTCGGAAAAGGGAACCGCAGTCTCTCCCACTGGAAGGCTCAGCCGCCGGGTGGCGACCGGCTCCCCATTGCGGCGGAGTATGACCGTCGCCTGGACGGGTGCCGAGGCGTGAATGATCGCTCGTACCTCGAAGGCTTCGCCCCGGGACACGTCCGGGGGGGCCACGACGTCGTCCACCAGCACACCATTCTGCGGTGGTGTGAAGATGGGCACCGCATCGACGACAACGCCGGCGGCGGCGGTCTCCCGGGCCGCGGCCGTAGCATCCCCCCGATTCTCCTCACCATCGCTCAGGACGACGATGCGCCGCGCCCCGGTCCCGGGCAGGATGCGCCGCGCGAGGTCAATCGCGGCTCCGATGTCCGTCGCATCGGCATCGGGAGCAAGCCCCGGATCCTCCGCGGCCGTGTGGGGCCCGACGGGGGCTACGAGAGCCGGCTGTCCCGCGAAGGTGATGATGCCGGCCTGGTCCTCGTGATGCATCCGCGCAATCGCGTCTCTGAGGAACGCCGCCTCGCTCCGCCGTCCCGCCTCCGTGATGCTGAGGGAGCGGTCCACCGCAAACACGACGCTCGCCCCCGACGAGGGAACGCGCAGCACCGGTCCGCTTAGGGCCAGAACGAGCAGGACCAGCATCATGGCGCGAAGACCGGTCGCGATACGCCAGCGGACGCCGCTGCGGCGGCGGCCGAGGCGCACGATGAGGAGAACCAGCGGCAGGAGGAGGAGGGCGAGGGGATGGGACGCGACGACAAATGGCATCACGCATCGCCTCCCGGACGGCGGGTGGCAAGCGCCCACTCACCCAGCGCCGCGGCCATCGCCGCGAGCAGAAGCCAGGGCCACAGGGAGATGCGGGTCAAGAGTGCCTCCGACACGCGCGCGCCTCTGCCCTGCGCGCGAGATATCTCCGACGCCGGGACCTCGCCCGGCCTGATCATCCCGGCCGCCGTCGATCCGGGACCCACCGCGAACCAGCGGTCCCCGGCGGCGCCCGCCAGCCGGTACAGACCCGTGTGAGTAAAGGGCGGCAGCACGAACACACCATTGATCGCGCGCACCCCTAGACGTCCGCCCTCAGGCGTCGTGAGCACGGCCTCGTCTGCTCCCGCGGCCGGGACCTGGACGGACTCCCCGGGGGTGGCCTCCGATCCGCCGCCCCCCAGCCACGCGAGACTGTTGGCCATCAAGACCGGAAACGCTACATGCAACGGCAGGTCAGAGTCCCCGAGCGCAAACCCGAGGAGGAGGACGCGGACGCCCTGCCCCTCGTACGCCCAGAGGATAGGGACCTGGCCCTCAGCTAGCACGCGGCCGTCCTCGGGCGCGAGCGCGAGGGAGCGGTCCACGCGGACATCATCGAACGTCACGAACCGCAGCACCGGATCCGCGCGGTCCCATGTGGCGATTCCCGGCCGCGGCACGAGACCGGAAGCGCTGATGGGCAGGTTGGGGGGAACCGTGCCAATAAGCAGGTAATTCCCTGGAGGAAGCGGCCCGGTCGCCACGCGGTCCAATATCACGACGCCGAAACCGGCCCACGCGGATGGATCCACGCTGCGGGTCTCCGCGGCACGAGCGACCGGCAGCAGCGCGAGGACCTTCGTGATGTAGGGATTGCCCGGGCTGACCAACAGGGTCGAGGGCAGCGGGGCTGGATCGAGAATCGCCACCGCCTCATCGTCTTCCGGGAGGGCGTCGCGGACCGCAAGGCGCGCACGCAGGACGCCCGCGCCCGCAACAGGAAAAGTAACTACCCGGCTCACGCCGGCAGCCAGCGACAGGGTCGTGCGGTAGATCGGCGTTGCGCCACGCCTCACCTCGAGCGGTACCTGCCGGTCGCGGCTCCCAAAATTCTGCACGCGGAGCAGCGCCTCCGTCCCTCCGGGATCGCGGAGCACGCGGAACCGGGTAATCCCGACGTTGTCGTCGGACGTTCCGAGACGCCGGTAGACGACGCGGGGGAGCGCCGGCAGAGGTCCGCGCGCCGCGTCCGTCCAGACCACGATGCGTCCGTCGGGGCCGAGCTTTTGCGCGATGGCGAAGAAGACGGCCCCCGCGACGTCGCCGGCGGTGTCCCACGGGCTCGCCGCCCCGAGCGCCGCCCGGAGACGCGAGGAGTCCCGGGTGAACGGCGCGAGCAGAAGGGGGCGGGGCGTGGCGAGCACCACGCCCGCCCTCTGCCCCCGACGGAGGTGCGCCACCATATCGAGCGCTTCGGCGCGGGCCTGGTCAAATCGCGTCGGCGCTCCATCCCGCGCGCGCATGGACAGAGAGGCATCCAACACGAGGAGGAGGTCGCCGCCCATCGGAGCCCGTCCCACAACAGCCGGTCGCGCCAGGCCTACGACGAGGGCCGCGGCGATGAGAATCTGCAGCAAGAGGAGCAGGCTGCGCTCGATCCACCGCTGCGGCCGCGAGCCCGCCGGCGTGGGGGCGGATCGCTGCCAGAGCAGGATGCTGCTGACCGTCTGCGGTCTCCGGCGCACACGCAACAGGTACAGGACCACCAGCAGCGGAATCGCGAGGAGGCCCCACAGGGACGCGGGCGTGTCGAACGTCACCGCAGCAGGCCTGCCTGACGGAGGTATTGCAGCACGAGGGTGTCGGGCGCCGTCGAGGAGACGGTCCGCAGGTAATCGATCCCGTAGCGGAAGCAGAAGCGCTCGATCTCGCGAAAGAAGGCATCCCGGGCGGCTGCGTAGGACCGCAGCGCCTCGGCGTCAACGGTAACCTCCACCGCCCTCCGCGTCTCGACGTCGATGAGCCGGAGGTCGCCTCCCAATTGCGGTGCGAGTTCCTCCTCGGCCAGGATGTGGATGAGAAATGTCTGGAACCGATGATGATGTGCAAGGCGCAGACCCTCCGCGTACCCGCGCGGGTCGAGGAGGTCTGAGAGGAGGACCAGGAGGCCGCGCCGCTTCGCGTCAGTCAGGAGACGGCGGAGCGAGCGCCCCAGATCGGTTTCGCCGGAGGGGCGAAGACCGCCGAGGAATCGGAGGAGGTCGGCCGCGCGCGCGCGGCCGCGCAGGCGGCTCAGGCGAGGGCCGGGGGCAGACGTGAACGCCGTCACCCCGACCCGGTCGAGGTTCACGAGCCCGATATAGCCGATCGCGGCCGCCAGATGTTTGGCCAGCCCGAGCTTGCTCGGTGTTCCAGCGGCCATGGAGGCGCTCACATCGACGAGGATGGTGACGTTCAGGTCTTCCTCCTCGCTGAACAGTTTGACGAACAGCCGGTCGAGGCGAGAGGCGATGTTCCAGTCGATGTACCGGTAATCGTCGCCGGGCTCGTACGCGCGATGGTCTGCAAACTCGATGCCCCGGCCTCGGAGGAGGCTGCGGCGTTCGCCGCGCTGGCCGCCTCGCAGGCGGCGGCGGCTCACGAGGCTGAGGCGCTCCAGTGTCTCAAGAAATCCCGGGTCCAGCAGGTCGTCTTCGGGGCCGGCAGCGCGGACGGCGTCGGGCGCCGCCGGGTCCGGAGGGAGCGAGGTCGCCATGAGGAGCCCCCTACGCGTCGGCGACGGGAGTTTCCCGCGCGTTAGTTTCCTGGATCGCCGCTCGGAGAACGTCCTCCGGATCCAGGCCCTGCGCCTCTCCCTCGAAGTTCAAAATGAGCCGGTGCCGGAGCGCCGGCACGGCCAGGGCCTGCACGTCCTCCACCGCGACATTGGGCCGGCCCCCGGCGAGGGAGCGGACTTTGCCTGCGCGGATCAGCGCCTGCAACCCCCGCGGGCTCGCCCCGTATCGCACGAACTTGCGCGCGGGGTCGACGGAGTACGGAGAGTCCGGATGCGTCGCCAGCACGAGGCGCGCCGCATACTCCTGCACAAATCCGGCCACGGGCACCTGGCGAGCAAGGGCCTGCATCTGAAGCAATTGCGCACCGTCGGCCACGCACCGCACGGATGGCTCGGTCGGCCCGGTCGTCCGCTCCGCGATCGCGCGCAGCTCATCGAGCGGGGGAAACGGCACCCGCAGCTTGAATAGGAAGCGGTCGAGCTGGGCTTCGGGGAGCGGATATGTCCCTTCCATCTCAATCGGGTTTTGCGTGGCCAGCACGAAGCACGGTGCGGGCAGCGGCCGGGAGGTCCCCGCGATCGAGACCGCGCGCTCCTGCATCGCCTCCAACAGCGCCGACTGCGTCTTCGGCGTTGCCCGATTGATCTCGTCCGCGAGGATGATTTGTGCGAAGACCGGCCCCGGCTGAAACTCGAACCGCCGCCGGCCTTCATCGTCTTGGACGATCAGGTTCGTCCCCAGAATATCGGCCGGCATGAGGTCCGGCGTGAACTGAATCCGGGAGAACCGCAGGTCGAGCGCCCGCGCTAGGGTCCGCACCAAGAGCGTCTTGCCGAGTCCCGGCACGCCTTCCAGCAGGACGTGACCGTCCGCGACGAGTGCTATGACGACGAGATCCAGGAGCTCGGTATGGCCGACGATGACCCGGCCCAACTCGTCCCGAATCGTGGAAAACACCCGCCGGAACTCGGCGACGTCCCGCGTGAGGGGGAGCAGATCTGTCACGGCACTCCTGCCAACATCTCGAAATAGCGGCGGATGATGTCCAGGTAAGCGGGGGGGAGGGGTTCGCGGCTTGCGGCACGGTCGATCTTGTGCGCCACATCGGCGGGCAGGGCCCGGGCCGGAAGACGGGCGGTGCCGATTTGGCCGGGTGCGGTAATCTCCCGGACCGCTGCTCCGCCTTCGCCCTGGATTCCGGTCAGGTGCGTCGGGACCCGCGTCCCCTGGAGCCGTGGAGTGGGAGCGCCGGGAGTGATCCCTGTTCCCTCCCCCGGGAGGCTGCCCTGGTTGGGCCCGGGCGGAGGCGGCGGCCCCGTATCCAAATTTTCCACAACGGCGGTGGACCCGGGTCCCGGGAGCGAAGGGGCTTCGGGCGGTCCGGCGTCGGCGGATGCGGAGGCGCGCTGTCCGCCAGGCATCCCCGCTCCGGCGATCCGCTCGGACGCGCTCTGGACTTCACGCCGGGCCTCGCTGAGTACCTGCGCGTCTCCCAACATCCGCTCGATCTCCTTCAGATCCTGCACCGCTTGCCCCAGCGCCTCTGCACCCGCGGGCAACCGGCCCTGCTCAACATCTTTCGCCGCCGCGGCTACCTTCCGGCGCGCCGCGGCCGGCACATCGCCTGCGCGATCCAGTGAGTCGGAGAGTGCGCGCAGCCTCTGCGCGAGATCGCGGCTCTCACCAGGACCCGCGGAACGGAGGCGGCCGCTCAGGGCCTCGACCTCTCGCATGGCCGCTTCGAGATTCGCGAGCCGCTGTGCCCCTGTCCCGGGTGCTGCGGGCGCGTGAGGAACGCCGGTATCCGGGTGGGCAGCGGACATCGCTGCGAGCCGGTGGTCAAGCACATCTTGCGCAGCCCCGAGCCGGTTCGCGGCGTCGCGGAGAAGACCCGTGGCGCTCTGGCGGTCGACCCGCGGTGACGTGAGCGCGCGCCCAAGATCAACCAGCGCCGGGGCCACACGGCGCGCCTCCGGGAACCCGCGTGCGCGTCCCACCTCGTCGATCCTCCGACCGAGGTCAAGGAGGCGGCTCCCCTCCCGATGGATGGCTGCCGCCATCCGCGCGGCGGGGGTCGCGGGAAGGGTCAGGCCGGCAAGAAACTGCGCCCAGAGCACAAAAGACGCCGCGGCCGCCGCCGCGATCCAGGCATCCCGTGGAATCCGCAGGGGAACCGCTGACCGCGGAGCGACCGCGCGGGCACACTCCAGCGCCTCGGCGACCTGCAGGCGCGCAAGGCCCAATAGACCCTCCCGGCGCCCGAGCAGATCCACCGCGGTGCCCAGGCGGTCCGCCAGGTCGAGGCGGCGATCGGCGACCCTGGCGGCGATGAGCAGGGGTGGGCGCAGACGCCAGAGGAGGACCGGGAACGCGACAGCCAGGCCCGCGGCCAACCCCCCTCCGGCAACGCCCCACGGAACTGCGAGAGGGACTACGAGGGAGGCGAGGCCCAGGAGCCAGAGCCCGCCGACTCCGATCACGGCGAGGCGTGCGAGCACCTGATGCGCCGATGCCGCGGCGAGCCGCACGGCCACCCGGTCGAGGATCGACCGCAATTCGGCAGGGACGACTCTGGCCGGGCCCGGGCCTGCGCCGCAGCCAGAACTGGGCCTTGTGCCTACGGCGTGGGCCAGAGATGCGCGTGAGCCAGGACTGCCGTTAGCCAAAGCGCCCGTAGGCGTGACAGCGGCGCCCCGTGCGTCGTATCTCATGCGGCCGCAAACCGACGGAGCGAAGCCGCCGCGAGATAATCGCCCATGACGCCCAGCGCGGCATATCCCAGGCAGATGATGGCCAGGAGTTCTCCACCGGATGTGTGTGCCACCGCAACGGCCGGATTCGCCAGCCGGGCCGGGTCAGGCAGTGCCAGGGTACCCACAAAGAGCACGAGCAGCGTGCCCCAGTGGGCCAGCATCCGGGAAAACTCCGCCTCGACGAGGATGCTATACAACATCCCGATCTGGGCGACCGCCCACGCCTCGATCGCAATGAACGCCGTGACGGCGATGATATCTCCGATCGGTTCCTGCCGGATGCGCGCGGCGAACATCACGAGAGGTGCGCCCAGCAGAAGCCAGTACAGAATCGTACAAAACGACGCCATGCTCTTGCCCGTCACGATTACGGAGGGGTCAAACGGCCCGAAGGCGAGATCCACGGCGGTTTTCTCGCCTTCGACCGCGATCTCCTGAATGGCGAATGCCGACGCGAAGTAGGTGACCAGCACGGCCTGAACAACGAGGAGCGCGTTTGCGAGGCTGGCCTGACGCGATGGACCGACCTGGGCCAGTTCCGGCGGGAGGCCCAGGAACGTCAGCATTCCGAGCACGCCTAAGGTGAAGATCTCTATACCGACGATCTTGCGGCTACCGAATCGGGCCCGGAGATCCCCCCGGAGTACGGGATTTCCCACGGCATCCCTTCTGCCTACCGCCTCGCGAGAGGCACCAGCAGTATCGTCGGCTGCCGGCCCGGCGCCTCCGGCCCCTCGAATGCAAACGGGGGGGCCTGGCGCTCCATTTCCCCGACCAACACCGGCGTCGTACGCTTCATTATAACATCGCCCCCGGACCCTCGGAAGATCCACGCACGCCCCCGATCGTCCGCAACGTTCTCCTGAGGGATCCACAGGTCTGGCCGGAGTCGGCGGACCGTCACACCGGCGGGAAGATCTCCGAGGAGATAAATGCGATCGGCCCATCGGACCTCGGCGCGGCGGAGGGGAAATGCCCTCAAATCCACCGTGAGATCCCGATCGTCGGAAGACAGCGTTCCAGAGGTGTCCAGAGGGACTGCGCCCAGAGCCTCAAACGCGCGGCCGTTTTCGCCCGGGCGGAGGAATCCGGACAACACCGCACCGCCGGCGGTGAGGTCGAGACGAAGATCGCCCGAGGATGCCGCCGGTACGGCGATAGCGTCCCGCGGCGCCCTCAGGCGGTACGGTCCTCCATATGGCACGGATGCCACCGCGATCGCGCGCGCACGAGCGACCGGCCCTGCTGGAGCCTGTTCAAAGAAGGTCGCCTGCACGAGAGCCGTGGAGCGGCTCCGGATGTCACCCGCGAGCGCGGCAAAGGCGCCCACGGCGAGGCACGCGACCACGAGACCGCTCGCCGCTGCCGCCGCCGGTGGAGCCCGGCGTCGGAGCGCATACACCAGGACGATGTATCCGAGAATCGCGGCACCGACGGCGCCATGCAGCAGCGGGTTAAAGGGAGGATGATCCGACAGGCGGCCGGCAACGACGCCGGCGTCCACGAGAGGGTGAGCGGGGTCCCCGAGGGCATCGGCCCAGAGGCGGAGGTTGCCTGCCCACCCGCGAAAGGGCGGCTCCCACGGGTCGAACGACCACACGGTCACCCATCCCCAGCCCTGGGGGCCGCTCGCGATCACCGGCACTCCTCCGGACCGGACTTCATCCGCGCCGGGCAGCGGGGCAAGAGAGGCGAGGACAACGGGGCCTGACCGCAAAGCCGCGCCGAAGCGGCGGGCGAGCGAATCAAGGGAGGAAACTGTTCGAGGGCTACCCACGCGGGCCGGCAGCAGCGGGCTCAGAAAGGCGGGGACGGGCATCCCGGGCCGAGCCACGAGGACGAGCCGGCCGCCCATGCGGACCCATGTCAGCAGGGCCCGGCGCTGCGCGTCATCCACGCGCGCAGGGTCGAGATCGCGCACGGCGAGAAGGTCGACACCCGCATATTCCTGCCACAGCGACGGCAGCGACGCTTCCGTGACGTCGGCCGCGACGATGCGACCCGGGAGGCGGTGGAGAAAGGCCAGCCCCCCGCGGTCGGACGACACGGCCACCACCACCCGACCCCCGACCCGCGCAGGGTCGATCGCGATCGTTCGTCGGACTACCTCGCGGCCTCCGAGGAGCGCGCGAACCATGAGAGGGCGCCGGATGTCGCTGACGACGACGGGGAAATGGAACGTGCGCGCGACACCGGGGATGCTCTCAAAGGAGATGACGGTCGACGTCGTCACCACCCCGGCCTGGGGGCCGAGTACCGGGGCCTCAACACGAATTTCGGCTGGACCCGCAGACGCAAGCGATGTGACCCGCACCTCCGCGGGCAGAGGAACCCCGATCTTCAGGACGCCATCGAATCCGAGGCGCGCCTCGAGGGGGGCCGGACCCGGCGCGGGCGAGGCCGGCAGCCCGGATGGGAAGAGGATCAGCCCGCAAAGCACGACGAGGGCATGGCCGTGTGGCCATGCCCTCGCCCGCTCTTGCCGGCTACGACCGCGTCTTACCGGCACCTGTGCCGGACGGTGTGGCTGGCGTCTCGCCGCTCGTCTTCTCCGCGGCCGGTGCTGGGGCCGTGCCTTTCCCCGCGCCTTTCCCATCGCCTCCGACCGAGTCGGGGCTTTTAGACTCGGACGGCTTGCGATAATCGGTGACGTGGAAGCCGGGGCCCTTGAAGATTATGCCAACCGGTGAGAAGATCCGGCGTACCGGCGCGCCGCACCGCTCGCACGACTCGACGGTTTCCGCGACCGGGTGGGTCACCTCAAACTGGTGCCCACACTTGGTACACCGGTATTCATAGATGGGCATACATCCACCTCCACTGCCTCAACACATACAACGGCCCCGCCCGCCTCCCGGGCGGGGTCGCTTCTTCCATATATTCCCTGCTACCTACAATTGTGGCCCCGCGCCCCATCCGATGTCAAGGGCTCAGCACACGCTGTACTTCCCCGCCGCCAGGTCGCGGCAGAAGACGTTGATCCCGGCCAGCTCGCGATCCAGAATTTCCCGCACCCGGCGTTCCACCGTGGCTCTTCGCACGCCCTTGGCGAGGATGATCTGCGCCGCCGTGACCGGCTGATCGATTGGTTTCCCGATCTGGCTGACCATCCAGATGTAGACCTCCCGGATGCCTTCGACCTCTTCGTAGACCTTCTGCGCGACCAGGTGCGTGAAGACCGAGTAGATCTTTCCCACGTGCGACACCGGGTTCTTGCCCGCGGCGGCCTCCGTGCCCATCGGCCGGTTGACGGCGATGACCCCGTTGACCTTGTTCCCCCGCCCAATCTGCCCGCTGTCCCCTGACTCCGCGGAGGTCCCCAGCACGGAGAGGTAGACGCCGTTGATCCCCCGGCCGGGCTCATCGAGGGTGTTGAGGTCGAAGGCCACTTTCTCCATCGTGGTCCGCTTGGCGAGGAACGCCATGACCGCGTCGTACAGCTCCTTCTTGCGGCGAAAGTACTGGTCCTCGCTCGCGATGAAGCGGTCGACAAACGCCACGGCCGCCGTCAGACGCAGCTGGCGGCCCAGACGCACCCCCATGACCTTGACGTCCTCGCCCGCTTCGGGGAAATCTTCCTTGAACGTTCTGGAGTTGATAAATTGCTCCGTTTCCCGCACCAGGCGCTCCGTCTCCGTCATTGGCCAGTACCCGACCGCGGCCGAGGTATCGTTGGCGCCGGTCGTGTCCCGGTTGAAGATGTCCATCAGCTCCGCGGATGCGGGCCGGATCTCTATCTGATAGGCGACGTGTGGCCCGTCCTGATCGCCGGGCCCGCCCGGATCGACGAAGCGGAGATTTTCCCTGATCCAGTTCTTGGCCGTCGTGATCGCGATCTCGCGAACCGGCAGTTCGCGCCCGTTTCTCCCGAACGTGGCGCGGTCCCCAAAAATCATCCGCATCGGCTCGCGGATCACCCCGCCCCCGAACCTGACCTCGGCGTCTCCGGCCACGAGAAACGCTTTGTCGGTGTTGTGGTGAAGGATGCGCCCGAATTGGCTGAGGTACTCTCTGCTCAGCTCGATCGACACGCGATCCAGGATCGCATCGCAGATCGAGTCGGGGTGCCCCACGCCTTTCCGCTCCACCATCTCTACCTGCGTCTCACCCACCGGAACCCCCGGCAGCGTCTCGACCAGAATACTCCGCATCTCTTCCCTCCACCGGTGCGAGGCTGTGGACTACACCAATCCCTCTACCATCTTACCCCAAGACGAACCCAGTTCTCCCCCCAGGGCCGTGGTGGCCTACGGCGTGGGCCACTACGTCCCGAGGACGAGCCTTTTCGCATCCGTTCCGCGTCTGGGATCGCCCGCAGGGAACCACAGCCCGTCATCGGGCCCATGGCGCGACGAAGGCGCGCACCAGAATCGCTCCGGTGACGAAACCGCCGACGTGCGCCCACCACGCCACGCCGCCGCCGACGTCGCCCATTCCCAGAGAAGTCAGCCCCGAGATCAGCTGGAGGGCGATCCACACGGGGAGAAACACCATGGCCGGGACCCATACGAACTGGAGAAACACCCACAGGGGCACCAGACACAACACGCGCGCCTGGGGAAAGAGAATGAGGTAGGCGCCCAGGATCCCGGCGATCGCGCCGCTCGCCCCGATCGTCGGCCCGGACGACAGGGGATTGGTCAGGATGTGCCCCATGTTCCCGGCCATGCCGCAGAGCAGGTAAAACACCAGGAACGGTCCGTGACCCATCGCGTCTTCCACGTTGTCGCCGAAGATCCACAAGAAGAGCATGTTCCCCAGGAGATGGACCCAGCCCTCGTGCATGAAGAGGTTGGTCACCAGCCGGACGAGCAACGGCGTGTCGCCTTGGATCGGCGCGTGACCGGTGAACTGCGCGGGCACGACGCTGTAGTTGTCGATCAGGCGTTCCTTCGCCCGTGGGGAAGGGATCTGGAGCATGTGGAGAAACACGAGCACGCAGGCCGCAATGAGCAGGAGCATGACGACCGGGCGCCTGCTGGACGGGATGTTGTCGCGGAGCGGGATCATGACATCGCGCGCCGCCGATTACCCAGGGTTCCACCGCCCGCCCGGCGGGGGCGGGACAGACACGGGCCGTCGATCACACGCGAGAGACGGCGGCCTGCTTCTCCCTGACCACCGCCTCGACTTCCTCCATCAGCCCTTCGAGCAGACGCTCCTCCGGGAGGCTCGCGACGATCTTCCCCTTCTTAAAGATCAGTCCCATCCCCCTGCCGCAGGCCACCCCGAGATCGGCCATTCGTGCTTCCCCCGGCCCATTGACGGCACACCCCATCACGGCGACTTTGACCGCCACCGGGTAGGCCTGCAGACGCTTCTCGACTTCCTCGGCCAGCCTGACGATGTCGACATCCGCGCGGCCGCATGACGGGCAGGCGACGAGGATCGGACCCCGCAGGCGCAGGCTGAGGGATTTGAGGATCTCGAATCCCGCCTTCACCTCCTCCACGGGGTCGGCGGCCAGCGAGACGCGAATCGTGTCACCGATGCCCCGGGAGAGGATCGCCCCGAGGCCCACGGCCGACTTCACGGTCCCGGCCCACGTCGTCCCGGCCTCGGTGATCCCCACGTGCAGCGGATAGGGCGTGCGTTCCGCGATTTTGACGTAGGCGTCGAGCGCCATGTCGACATCGCTGGCCTTCACCGACACCACGATATCAGTGAAGTGCAGGTCCTCGAGAATCCGAATCTCGTCGCACGCGCTCTCCACGAGTGCCTGGGCGCACGGCTCGCCAAATCTCCGCAGCATCTCCTTCGAGAGAGAGCCCACGTTGGCTCCGACGCGGATCGGGACGCGCCGGTCCCGGGCTTCGCGCGCCACGATCCGGACGCGTTCCTCGCTGCCGATGTTTCCCGGGTTGATGCGGAGCTTGTCCACTCCCGCTTCCAGCGCGGCGAGCGCCAGGCGGTAATCGAAGTGGATGTCCGCGACGAGCGGAACGTGAATCCGGGCCTTGATCCGCGGCAGCGCCTCAGCCGCCGCCTTGTCCGGGACGGCCACCCGGGCGATCTCGCATCCCGCGGCCTCCAGGGCGTGAATCTGCGCCACGGTGGCCTCGACGTCGCGGGTATCGGTCGTCGTCATCGACTGCACGGCGATGGGCGCGCCCCCGCCGACCGGAACCTGTCCGATGTGCACTCTTCGGGTCTGTGTGCGATCCATTCAGCGCTCCTCGAGCGTTATTGTAGCATCTTCAGGGAAGCGTGACATGCACCGGATGGAGCAAATCGCGCACGGTCAGGAGGAGCATGATACACAACCAGACCGCGAGTCCAACGAGGTGGATGTAGCCTTCCCGCCGCGGATCGACCGGCCGGCGCCGCAGGGCCTCCACCACGAGAAACGCCACCCGCCCGCCGTCCAGGGCCGGCAGGGGAAACAGATTGAGCAGACCGATGAGAATGCTGAACGACGCCGTGATGTCGACGAGCCACTTTCCGCCGGCCTGCGCGGCCTGTCCCAGGATGCTGAAGACGGCCACCGGGCCGTGGACCTCCCCCAACAGCTGCCCGGACCGGATCAAGTTGCCGAGGGCGCCAAGATACAGCACGATGTCGCGTCCCGTCGTCACCGCTCCCCATCCGACCGCCCGGATGGGATCGAGGCGCGCCATGATGACGGTGGGGGAGAACCCGGTGAGCCAGACACGCTGCCGCGAGTCGTACCTGGTCGGTACGTGGATCAGCATCTGGGTGGAGCCGCGCTGGATCAGCAGGGAGAGCGTCCGGCCGCCGCTACCGTGGATGGTGCGGATGATTTCCTGGCCGTTACTCATGGGGTGTCCATCGATCGCCAGAATTACGTCCCCCGGTCGGAGCCCGGCCGCGGCAGCGGGATATCCCGGGACGAGCGAGCCGACCTGGTTGCTCACGCTGACCGCCACGCCGAACACGACCGCCACGTACGCCAGCAGCACCACCGCCAGCACGAAGTTCATCGCCGGCCCGGCGCACACCACGCCCAGGCGAGCCCCCACAGATTTTGCGCGGAAGCTGCGCTCGGGCGGGACATGCGCGGAGGGGGCATCGGTGTCTTCCCCGGCCATGTTGACGTAGCCGCCGATCGGCAGCAGGTTGAGCGCGTACGTTGTTTCCCCGCGGGTGACCGCCACGAGGCGCGGGCCGAATCCGATGGCAAAGGCGTGGACCGCGATCCCCACCCGTTTGGCCACAAGGAGATGTCCAAATTCGTGCGCGACGATCATCAGATCGAGCGCCAGGATGGCCAGAACCCACTGCACCCACGTCTGCACGTAACTCCCTCCAGCTGATCGCTTCTACCTTACCGGGCGCTTCGCGGCGCGGCGTTACACGCCGCTTCCGCCAGAGCCCGCGCCTCGCCGTCGGCTTCGAGCACGGCCTCCAATGACACCGCCGGGCGGGGGCGGTGATGATCGAGAATCATGCGGACGAGCCGGGGAATTTCCGTGAATCCGATCCGCCCGCCGAGAAACGACTGCACGGCAACCTCGTTCGCCGCGTTGAGCGCCGCGGGCGCGGTTCCTCCCTGGCGCAGCGCGGCTCGGGCGTAGGCCAGGCAGGGGAAGCGGACCGGATCGGGAGGCTCAAAATCGAGCGCGCCGATCGTGCGAAGATCAAGGGGGACCGCGGCCCCGGGAAGCCGCGCTGGATAAGTGAGCGCGTACTGAATCGGCAGGCGCATGTCGTGCGGTCCGAGTTGCGCCAGGATCGAACCATCCACGAACTCCACGCACGAGTGGATGAGGCTCTGCGGATGAATCACCACCTCGATCTTCTCCTCGTCCACGCCGAACAGCCAGTGCGCTTCGATGATCTCCAACCCCTTGTTCATCAACGTCGCGGCGTCCACCGTCACTTTCTTCCCCATTCTCCACGTCGGATGACGCAGCGCCTGCTCGGGACTGACCTCCGCCAGCGCATCCTCGGACAGGTGGCGGAACGGGCCTCCTGACGCCGTGAGCCACAGCCGGGCCACGTCCCGGGCGGCGTGGCCGGCAAGACACTGAAAGATGGCGGAATGTTCGCTATCCACCGGCACGAGGCGACGCCCGAGACGGACGGCCGCGTCCGTGACGAGCCCGCCGCCGGCCACCAGGACCTCCTTGGTCGCGAGCGCGACGTCTGCCCCGGCGCCGAGGGCCGCCAGGGTGGGGCCGAGCCCGGCGATGCCCACGACGGCGACCAGCGCCATATCGGCCCCCGTCACAAGGGGGAGCGCGGCGAGGCCGTCGGGGCCAATCAACACTTCCCCTCGCCACTCCGGCACCGCGGCGCGAAGGGCGCTGGCAACCTCGGAGGTCCCCACGGCGACGGCCACCGGCCGGACCTCGCGGACCTGCTCGATCAGCACATCCACGGTGCGCTGCGCCGAGAGCCCGACAATCTCGAGGGCGGTGCCCGCGCTCCGGATCCGGCGGACGACGTCGAGTGCCGCGCGGCCGACAGATCCCGTCGAGCCGAGGACCACGAGACGGCGCATCATCCGCCTGGCCACCAGCGCATGACGGCGTAGCCGGTAACCGCGGCGAATAACAGCCCATCAAACCGATCCAGCACTCCGCCGTGCCCAGGCAGAATCCATCCCGAGTCCTTCACCCCCGCTTCCCGCTTGATGGCCGACTCCCACAGATCACCACAGACGCTCGCCAGGGCGCAGAGCGCGCCCACAGTCCCGGCCATGAGCAGTGAAAACCCCACGATCCACGCGAAGGCCAGGCCTGCCGCGATCCCACCGAGGATGCCGGCCAGGGCCCCCTCCACCGTTTTGTTCGGGCTGATCCGGGGCACCAGTTTGTGCCGTCCGGCACCGAGGCCCACAAAGTAGGCGACGCTATCGGCGGCCCACACGACACAGATCACGAGGAGTGCCGGAACAGGGCTGTCGTGCCCGGGCCCGACGCCGAGCGCCCGCAGCCGCACAAGATAGCTAAACAGATACCCCACATAGAGTGCGCCGAGGAGCGTCACGCCCGCGCTGGCCAGTCCGCGTCTTTGGCCTCCCCCTCGCAGTTGACTCACCAATGTGTACACCAGAAGCGCCGGGAGAATCAGGTCGCCCCAGGCTCCCCCCGCCCCCGGACGCCCGGCGGCGACGGCAAACAGTACGCCCGCGCCTACGCCGGCTTCGCGCATCGAGTGGTACCCGATGCGCCCCGCCAGGGCATAGAACTCGAGCATGCCGGCGACGATCACCGCGGAGACCCCCAGCACGAGCCAGGATTTCCCCAGATAGACGAGGAGGACGGTGAGCGGAATCCCCAGCAGCGCGGTCGTGGCTCGGAGGGCGAGCCCCCGGCCGGCCGCGGCGGAACGTTCCGCGTGGACGACCGCGCTATCCAAGCTCAACGCCCCCGAAGCGCCGGTCCCGTCCCTGGAATGCCTTGATCGCCTCCAAGAGGTGCCGCTTCTGGAAGTCCGGCCAGTAGATGGGGGTGAAGTACAATTCCGTGTACGCCGCCTGCCAGAGGAGGAAGTTGCTGAGGCGCTGCTCGCCCCCCGTACGGATCAGCAGGTCGGGATCGGGAAGATCGGGGGAAAACAGCCGCCGGGCCACCGCCGCTTCGGTGATCTCGTCGGGTCGGAGGCGGCCGTCCACCGCGGCCTGGGCGAGCCCGCGGGCGGCTTCGACCAGCTCACGGCGGCCGCCATAGTTGAGGGCGAGATTGAGGGTGATGGCGGTGTTGGCCCGCGTCAGCGCCATGACCCGGTTAAGCGCCGCCCGGACGGTAGCAGGCATCTCCTCGAGTAACCCCGAGGCCCGAAACCGCACGCCGTTCTTGACCAAATCTTCGGCTTCCTGATCGAGCGCCTCGATCAGGAGGCCCATCAGCCCCTCAACCTCTTCGGCAGGGCGCCGCCAGTTCTCTGTGCTGAAGGCATACAGGGTGAGGATCTCGATGCCGCACTCCCGCGCCGCTTTCAGGGTCCGGCGGATGGCCTCACGGCCAGCCCGGTGCCCCTCCGCCCGGGAGCGCCCGCGAATTTCGGCCCACCGGCCGTTGCCATCCATGATGATCGCCACGTGGCGCGGGATCCGTGTCGGGTCGAGCGCGGCGCGCAGCGCCTCTTCACGCTCCGCGTCTTCCGGCGCCTGATCAGTCACGGCGCGCATGCCGTCCCTCCTCGGTCCTCCTCCTGCGATCCGTGGCGGCGTCCGGCGTCTCATGATCCTCCCCGATAATATCACGGCCCCCTCACTGCGAGGGGGCGCGCACGAATCCGGCGACCACCCCGAGCCTACACCCGCGCGTCCTCGGAGCGCTCCCCGCACACGACCAGGGCGATCCGGCCCGCCTCGTCGACCCGCTGCCGCACCACGCGGCGCGGGCCCACCAACGTCCGCCGGGGCGGGCGCGTGTCGGCGATCCCCCCCTCAAGCCATCCAGACGCGGCCAGGATCTCCTGCGCCTCCTCCAGCGTGTACCCGACGAGATCGGGGGCGGAGTGCGCGGAGCGCATCAGACCTCCGTAATTTCCTTTTCTTTCGCGGACAGCAGCGTGTCGATCTCGGCGATGTGCCGGTCCGTCAGCTTCTGCAATTCGTCCACGGCGCGGCGGACCTCATCTTCCGAGAGTTCGCCCTTCTTCTCGAGTCGCTCCAGCTTGTCTTTGTGATCGCGGCGGATGTTCCGGACCGCCACGCGCGCTTCTTCCGCCTGCTTGTGCGCGAGCTTCGCCAGGTCTTTTCTCCGCTCTCCGGTCAACGACGGAATCGGAAGACGGATCAAGGTACCGTCGTTGTTCGGCACGAGTCCCAGATCGCTCTTCTGGATCGCCCTCTCGATGTCGCGCACGAGGCTCTTGTCCCAGGGCTGGATCAGCAAGAGGCGCGGCTCGGGGACCGTGACCGTGGCCACCTGTGTGATCGGCGTCGGCGTGCCGTAGTACTCGACCGTCACCCGCTCCAGCAGCGCGGGGGTGGCCCGTCCGGTCCGTACGCTGGCAAACTCGCGCTTGGCCGCCTCGACGGCCTTCTGCATGTGCGCCTTAGCGTCCGCGACGATCGTGTGCATCGCCGGCCCCTCCTCCCACCAGGGTGCCGACCTCCTCCCCCAGCACCGCCCGCTTCAGATTGCCGGGCCGGGCGATGTCGAAGACGACGATGGGCATGGCGTTATCCTTCGACAGCGAGAGGGCGGTCGCGTCCATCACCTTGAGGCCCCGGTTCAGCGCCTCCATGTACTCCAGCGTCCGGAACCGGACGGCATCAGCGCTCTCTCGTGGATCCTTATCGTACACACCATCGACGCCTGTTTTGGCCATCAGGATCGCCTGGGCTTCGACCTCGATCGCGCGCAACGCCGCCGCCGTGTCGGTCGTGAAGTACGGACTCCCGGTGCCGCCGCCAAAGATCACCACCCGGCCCTTCTCCAGGTGCCGGATCGCCCGCCGGCGGATGTAGGGCTCCGCGACCTGATGCATTTCCACCGCGGTCTGCACCCGGGTCTCCAGCCCCTCGCGCTCCATTGCGTCCTGGAGCGCCAGCGCGTTAATCACTGTCGCCAGCAGGCCCATGTTGTCGGCGGTGACGCGGGCCACGCCCGCCTTCTCGGCAAGCTGCACGCCGCGGATGATGTTCCCCCCGCCCACGACGATGGCCACGTCCACTCCGGCGTCCCGGACCGCCTTCACCTCGCGGGCGACGAGGTGCAGCATCTCGGGATCCAGGCTCGCTCCGCTCGAGCCCGCGAGCGCCTGCCCGCTGAGCTTCAACAGGATGCGCCGATACCGAGGAGCCGGCACGTCGGTCATTCCTCGCCCAGCCGGAAGCGGGCGAAGCGCCGGACCTGGATGTTCTCCCCGGTCTTGGCGATGACTTCCCTCACTACGTCGCCTACCGTCCGTGCTGCTGCGCCGTCGTCGCGGATGAACGGTTGATCCACTAGACAGATGGTGGCGAAAAACTTCTCCAGCTTCCCCTCGGCGATGCGCGCGGCGACGGCCTCGGACTTGCCGTCTGCATTCGCCTGCGCCACGTAGGCCGCCCGTTCCGCGTCGACGATCTCCCTGGGCACCTCCGCGCGAGACACGTACTGCGGCGCGGACGCCGCGATCTGCAGCGCCACATCGCGCGCCAGCGTCTTAAACTCGGGGGTGCGGGCGACGAAATCCGTCTCGCAGTTGACCTCCACGAGGACCCCGAGCCGGCCCTCCCCGTGGATGTAGGAGGTCACCAGCCCTTCCCGGGCCACCCGGCCGCTCTTCCGTTCGGCGGCGGCAAGGCCCTTCGCGCGCAGGAGTTGCGCCGCCTTCTCGAGATCGCCCTGCGCTTCGACCAGCGCGTCCCGGCAATCGATGACCCCCGCTCCGGTGCGCGACCGGAGTTCCTTCACCTGCCCTGCGCTGACCGCCGCCTGAGGCGCCTTCCTGTCCACTCCGTGTGCCCTCCTCGGGTCAAGCCTGGACCTCTTCCTCCTCGACAGGTTCTTCGACCACTTCCTCCTCACCCGGCAGCGGCGCCATCGGCGCGGGCTCGGCCGCTTCCTCGGCGGCGGCTTCGGTCACCTCTTCCTCGATCACTTCGGCCTTCCGCCGCTCCTCGTACCCCTCTTGGGCGGCATTCGCGATGCGGCTCGTGATCAGCCGGACCGCGCGGATCGCGTCATCGTTGCCTGGGATCGGATAATCGGCTTCATCGGGATCACAGTTGGTGTCGATGATCGCCACGATCGGGACCCCGAGTTTTCGCGCCTCGGCGATCGCGATGTGCTCCTTGCGGGTGTCGACGATGTAGACCGCGGACGGGAGGGTCTTCATCGCCGCGATGCCCCCGAGGTATTTCTCCAGCCGCGCCAGTTCATCCATCAGGGTCGCCTGTTCCCGCTTCGGCAGGATCTCCAGCGTGCCGTTGTCGCGGATGTCGATGAGCTCGTGGAGGCGATCGATGCGGCTCTTGATCGTCGCGAAGTTGGTCAGCATCCCGCCGAGCCACCGCTGATTGACGTAGAACTGGTGCGCCCGTGTCGCTTCCTCGCGGATGGCGTCCTGGGCCTGCTTCTTGGTGCCGACGAAGAGGATGTGCCCGCCCCCCGCGACGGTGTCGCGGACAAACCGATAGGCCGTCTCGATCAAGGGGACGGACTTTTGCAGATCGATGATGTGGATGCCGTTCCGCTGCGTGAAGATGTACGGGGCCATCTTCGGGTTCCACCGGCGGGTCTGATGCCCGAAGTGGACCCCCGCCTCGAGAAGCTGCTTCATGGTGACAATTGCCACGTACTCGCCCCTTTCCGGTTAACGCCTCCGCCCCGTCATTCTGCCCCGGAACCCGAAGCCTTCGGGCACCGCCGGCGCAGTCTGGAAGCGTGCGAGAAAGTCCTGACGTAGTATAACATACAGTCGCGGTTAGAGAATGTAGCGGCTGAGATCCCGGTCGGCTAGGATGCCGCTCAATCGCTCGCGCACGTAGACCGCGTCGATGACAACGCGCGCCGGCACCTCGGGCGCCTGGAACGAGATCTCTTCCGTCACCTTCTCGAGAATGGTGTGCAGCCGGCGCGCCCCGATGTCCTCGGTCTCCTCGTTGACCCGATGCGCGATGTGGGCGATCTCCCGGACCCCGTCGGGCGCAAACTCGACCGTCACCCCTTCGGTGGCGAGCAGGGCGGTGTATTGCTTGGTCAGGGCGTTCTCGGGCTCGACGAGGATGCGGACGAAATCCGCCTCTCCGAGCGGGGTCAGTTCGACCCGGATCGGGAGGCGGCCCTGGAGTTCGGGGATGAGATCCGACGGCTTGCTGACGTGAAAGGCCCCGGCGGCAATGAACAAGATGTGATCGGTTCGCACGGGGCCGTGTTTGGTCGTGACCGTCGACCCCTCAATAATCGGCAGGATGTCGCGCTGGACGCCTTCGCGAGACACGTCGGGACCCGCGCCCCCCTCCCGGCCGGCGATCTTGTCCAGCTCATCGATGAAGATGATGCCCGTCTGCTCGGTCCGCCGGATCGCCTCGCGCACGACCTCGTCCATGTCGATGAGCTTCTGGGCTTCCTCCATCGTCAGCGCGCGGAGCGCTTCGGGAACGGTCATCCGCCGGCGCTTCCGGCGCCGCGGCAGGAAGCTCCCGAACAGGTCCTGGAGGTTCACGCCCATCTCTTCCACGCCCTGGCCCGAGAACACCTCAATCATCGGGCTGGAGGTCTCCTCCACCTCGATCTCCACCATCTCCTGATCCAGTTCGCCCCGGCTCAAGCGGTCCTGCAGGGCGGCGCGGCGCTCGCGCACATCGTCCAGACCCGGCCCCGGAGACTCCGGCGCCTGCGCCGATCCCCGCCCCGCGCCGAAGAGCATTTCGAGCGGATTGGTGAACCCCCCCTCGCGCTTCGGGGAAGGTACCAGGATCTCGAGCAGCCGCTCCCGGGCGTGTGAAGCGGCGCGGGACTGGACGGCGCGCACGCGTTCGCTCTTCACCCCCTGCACGGCGATCTCGGCGAGGTCGCGCACCATGGAATCGACGTCGCGGCCGACGTATCCGACCTCGGTGAACTTCGTGGCCTCCACCTTTACAAACGGCGCGGCTGCCAGACGGGCCAGCCGGCGGGCGATCTCGGTCTTGCCGACGCCGGTGGGACCGATCATCAAAATGTTCTTGGGGATGACTTCATCGCGCAGGTCGGGCGCGAGCCGGCTGCGGCGGTGACGGTTTCGCAGCGCGATCGCGACGGCGCGCTTGGCCGGCGCCTGACCGACGATGTACTTGTCCAGCTCTTCCACGATCCGCCGCGGGGTCAACGCGTCAATCGACAGGGCGGCCTCGGACCGAGGGGGTGTGCTCATGGCGCTAGCGGAGGACCTCGACGGTGACCTGATTGTTGGTGAAGACGCAGATCTCCGCGGCCAGGCGCAGCGCCTCCCGGGCGATGTCCTCCGCGGAGAGAGCCGAGTGGCGGAGCAGCGCCCGCGCGGCGGCCAGCGCATACGGGCCCCCCGATCCAATCGCCGCCACGCTGTCGTCCGGCTCCACGATCTCGCCGCTGCCGGAGAGGACGAACAGGTGCTCCCGGTCGGCCACGACGAGCAGCGCGTCGAGGCGCCTGAGGATCCGGTCCGTGCGCCAGTCCTTGGCGAGTCCCACCGCGGCGCGCGGCAAGTTCCCGTGGGCCTCCGTGAGTTTTTGCTCCAGCCGCTCAAATAACGTCAGGCCGTCGGCCGCGGCGCCGGCAAAGCCGGCGAGGATACTGTCGCCGATCCTGCGCACCTTCCGCGCCCCGTGCTTGAGGACCGTATTCCCGATGCTCACCTGGCCGTCTCCCGCCATCGCCACCATGCCATCGCGGCGAACAGCAAGGACGGTTGTGGATCGCAGGACCGGGGTCGGGGTGGCGGAGAGGGAACGACGGGCGATAGGCTTGGACCGCGGCCTCAGGTTCGGGCTCCCACCTGCTCGGGCTCCCGGGGCTTTGGCGCTTCCTTGTACGTGCAGGCCTTGTTCGTGCAGACAATCGCCGCCGTGGCACCCCGCCGCGCCCGCTTGGCCGCCAGGATATGGCCGCACAGCGGACAGATCCGCTCGATCGGCCGGTCCCACGACGTGAAGGTGCACGCCGGGTAGTTGCTGCACCCGTAGAATATCCGCCCCTTCCGGGTGCGCCGCTCCACGACCTCTCCCTTGTCCACCGGGCAGCGGACGCCGATGCCGATGGGACGCGTGTAATCGCACGCCGGATACCCCGAGCAGGCGATGAACTCGCCGAACCGGCCGTGTCGCTTGACGAGTGGACGGCCGCAGCGGGGGCACGGTTCCCCGATCTCCTGGGGTCCCATGTCGACCTCTTTCATATTCTGCTCGGCGTTGCGCAGCACCTCGGCGAAGGGGCCGTAGAAACTCCGCAGGAGCCGGACCCAGTCTTCCTTCCCCTCCTCCACACGGTCGAGGTCCTCTTCCATGTGGGCGGTGAACTCGACGTCCAGAATATTGGGGAAGTGCTCCACGAGCAGCGAATTGACCAGGATCCCCAACTCCGTGGGATACAATCGGCGCTCCTGCGACTCGACGTAGCCTCGGTCTTTGATCGTCTCGATGATCGGGGCGTAGGTGCTGGGGCGCCCGATGCCGTTGTCCTCCAGCGCCCGCACAAGCGTGGCCTCCGTGTAGTGAGGAGGGGGCTGCGTGAAGTGCTGGGAGGGGTCCAGACCCAAGAGACGCAGCCGCTCTCCCTGCTGCAGGTCGGGAAGCCAGCCCTCCGGGGTCTCCTCCTCCCCGTTGTCGCGCCCTTCCAGGTAGACGCGGAGGAACCCGGGAAACTTGACGCGGGACCCCGTGGCGCGGAACAGATACGCCCCCGCCGTGATGTCCACGGCCAGCGTGTCCATAATCGCCGAAGCCATCTGGCTTGCCACGAACCGCTCCCAGATCAGTTTGTACACTTTATACTGGTCGGTTTTGAGGAACGGCTTGACGGCCTCGGGGGTCCGGCGCACGGACGTGGGCCGGATCGCCTCGTGGGCGCCCTGCGCGCTGCGGCGGGACGAATACTGGCGGGGCTGGTCGGGGACGTACGGCGCGCCGAACTGAGACGTGACGTACTCGCGCGCCTGCCGCTGCGCCTCCTCGGCGACACGGACGGAGTCCGTGCGCATGTACGTGATGAGCCCCACAGTCCCTTCCCGCCCGACGTCCAGGCCTTCGTACAATTGCTGCGCGACCACCATCGTCCGCGCGGCCGAATAGCCGATCTTCCGGTTCACCTCCTGCTGCAGCGTGCTGGTGGTAAACGGCGCCGCGGGGTGGCGCTGCTGATCCTTCCGGCGCACCTCGGCCACGACATAGGGGAGGGACTGCAGGTCCCGCACGACGGCCTGCGCCTCCGCCTCGTTGGCGATCGTGACCTTCTCCCCGTCTCGGGAGACGAGGCGCGCCTCGAACGGCGTATCTTCGGTCTCCCGAGTCAGGCGCGCGGCAATGGACCAGTATTCCTGGGGGACGAAGGTTTCGATCTCCTTCTCCCGTTCACAGATGAGGCGGACGGCGACAGACTGCACGCGCCCGGCACTGAGCCCACCCCGTACCTTCCGCCAGAGCAGCGGGCTCAGCTTGTAGCCGACGAGCCGATCGAGGATGCGACGGGCCTGCTGGGCGTTCACGAGACTGGTGTCGATCCCGCGGGGGGCCGCCAGCGCGCGTCGCACGGCGTCCTTGGTCACCTCGTGAAATTCGATCCGCTTGATCTTCGGGTTGAACGGCTCAAGGATCGTCGCCAGGTGCCACGAGATCGCCTCCCCCTCCCGGTCGGGGTCGGTGGCCAGATAAATCGCGGAGGCCTTCTTGGCGGCGGACTTGAGCTCTTTGATCACCGGGCCTTTGCCCTTGGGGACCACATACTTGGGCGTGAACTCGCCTTCCGTATCGACGCCGAGCTGACTCCGCGGCAGGTCCTTGACGTGGCCCATCGAGGCGACCACGTCGTATTTCTTCTCGAGAAATTTCTTGAGCGTCCGCGCCTTTGTCGGCGACTCGACGACGACGAGCGACTTGGA